>WPCJ01039441.1_pt1 | contig 71156 bp, 64 predicted proteins | sample 5399831 | NCBI WGS metagenome assembly WPCJ01 (sample SAMN12869470, study PRJNA574797) | sludge metagenome | isolation source: wastewater treatment of pH10 | place: China:Beijing | collected 2019-05-20
CACGGGTTGGACGCCGCATCCGCGCCCGCCGTCACCGCAGCGGGAGCGGCCGCGCCACTGCCGCGAGTCACGTGGTCGGCAGCGACGGCCGCAGTAGCGGCGAGCAATGCTGCGCCGAACAGCAGGGTGTTACGCGAACCGCTCATTTCTTGAACCCATCTAGACCAAAGACCGGCCGCAGCGCGATGCCGACAAAGCTGCCGGCGAAGGCGGCGGCGAACCACACCCAGCCATGCAGGCTGCCCGAGGCGATGCCGCTGAACAGCGCGCCGATATTGCAGCCGAAAGACAGCCGCGCGCCATAGCCCATCAGAACCCCGCCGATCACCGCGGCCAGCGCCGATTTGAGCGGCAGGTCGGCCTTGGGGGCGAACTTGCCGGCGAGCCCGGCGGCCAGAGCCGCGCCGAGCAGGATGCCGAAATCCATTACCGAGGTGATGTCGAACAGCACGCTGCGGCCCAGCGCCTGGGCCTGTGCCGGCGCAGTCCAGAACGCCCAGGTTTCGACCGGCACGCCGACCGATTGCGCCAGCTTGGCGCCCCACAGCCCGAAGCCATAGGTGATCGACCAGGGGTGGCCGGCGATCAGCAGTGTCGCGATGTTGAGCAGCGCCAGCAGCACCGCGGCGCCGACCAGCGGCCACGGCCCCTGCAGCAGGCGCGACAGTCCACGGGTTTTCGGCTTCGATGGCTGTTCGAGCCCGCCATGGGAGCGGCGCTCGATCAGCACGGTGATGCCGGCGATGGCAGCGAGGCCGGCCAGCGTCACGATGATTGCCAGCGGCGCGCCGAGGCTCGAACCAAGGCTGATGGGGGGCAGCGACGGCTGTGTCAGCCACCATGGCAGGTGCGCCGGGCCGCGCAGCGCGCCAACGATGACGGCGGCGAGCGTCACCAGCATGCGGGCGCTGCCGCCGCCGACGGTGAACAGGGTGCCCGAGCCGCAACCGCCGCCCAGCTGCATGCCGAGCCCGAAAATGGCGGCGCCGACCAGCACCGAGACACCCACCGGGGCGACCGCGCCGGCCAGCGGGCGACCGAATGCCGTGCCGCCGGCGAGCAGCGGAATGAAGACGATAGCGGCGATGGCCACCATCAGCATCTGGGCGCGCACGGCTGCCCCACGCTTCTCGACCACCAGACGGCGCCAGCCACCGGTGAAGCCGAAGGAGGCGTGATAGAGCGTAGCGCCGAGCAGCCCGCCGATCAGGAACAGCACGGTCTGGCGCAGGTCGACCACCTGGCCGATCACCACGCTGCCGATCACGAACATGGCGAGCGCCACGATGACCGGGCCGCGATCGAGTTTCGGCCAGCTGAACGAAGGTGCCGGTGGGGAGGCGCTGATGTCTGTCACGAGAGTCAAATCCTATGCGGGCAGTCTACCGCTTGTCGTAAATGGCAGCGCCCGAGACCGCAATCTCGGGCGCGCTTAGCGATTGGTCGAAGGAGTGGCTAAGTCGGTGACTTAGTTCTGGACCACCACCGGGCGGGCCGGGTCGAGCGTCCACTGCGACATCGAGCCGTCATAGAGGCGCACGCCCTTGAGGCCGGCGACCTCGGAGAGGCCGAACCAGGCGATCGAGGCGAGGTGCCCGGTATTGCAGAAGGTGATGAGGCCATCGGTGTCGGTGACACCCGCCTGCTGCACCAGGGCATCGATGGCGGCCTTCGAGGCGAACTTACCGGCGTCCTTGTCCCAGAACTTGTCGAAGTTGAGGTTCACCGCAGTCGGGATGGTGCCGAGCGACTGCACGGTGTTGGTCTTTTCCTTGCCGATGAACTGCGCCACCGAGCGGGCATCGATCAGGTTGGTGTCGCTGGCGATGGCCTGTTCCACTTCAGCCACTTCGGCGCGCAGTTCCGGCCGCGGCTTGGCGGTGAAGCTGCCGGCCACCGGGGTCACCACATCGGTCGAAACCGGCTGGCCCGCATCGGCCCAGGCCTTGTAGCCGCCATCGAGCACGGTGACGTTGTCGTGGCCGAGCACCTTGAAGGTCCAGTAGACGCGGGTGGCGCCGCCGAACTCGGCAACGTCGCTGCCGGCCGGCACGATCACCACCTGGGTATCGTCGCTGACGCCGAGCGCCGCGATCTTGGCCGAGATGTCATCGAGCTTGGGCAAAAGGCCCGGCGCCCCGTCGATCTTGGCGCGCCAGCCATAGACGCCGTACTGCGCTTCGACCGCGCCCGGCACATGGCCCGCCGCATAGGGGGCGGTGCCATCCTTGGGGGTGTCGCGGATGTCGATGATCACCAGGTCGGGCTTGCCGAGCTGGCTGTTGAGCCAGGCGGCATCGACCAGCGGCTGGTCGGTCAGCCGTTCGGCCTGCGCGCTACCGGCGGCGGCGAGGCCGAGGACGAGCGCCGTGGCGAGGACGTGAAAACGCATTGAAGTATCTCACTTTGAGCTTTGAACTGGCCTGCATCATAGTCGCTCTGCCCCCACCAATGCTGCCGACACGTTTCCAATTTGCAGAGCGCGACAGGAATTTTCGGTCGCCGGGCGCCGCTGCCTCGGCAATCAATTTCCCTGTGAGCCCATAGGCATATGCGCGGACGCAGGCGATAATGCCGGCCAAATCGACGGCTCGTCGTGCCGGAAACCCATTTCATGCGCCCTCTGCTTCGCCTGCTCCTCACCTGCCTGCTGTTGCTGTCACCCATGACCATCATGCCCGCCGGCGCGGAGGACGCGGCAGCAGCTCCCGCCTCGCAGGTGCTCTCCTACGAAGGCGATGCGCAGCTCGCCGAGCTGGCGGCCAAGGGGACGACGGTGGTGTTCTTTTATGCCGCCTGGTGTCCAAATTGCAGGGCCACGGTGACCGAGCTCAATGCCCGCTGGGACGAGGTCAACCCCGGCCTGACGCTGGTTATCGCCGACTATGACAAGGAGCAGGCGCTGAAGGCCCGCTACGGCGTCACCTACCAGGATACGTTCGTCCTGCTCGACAAGGACGGCAAGGGCGTGGAGCTGTGGAACAGCGGCGGGGTCAACGGCCTCAACGCCCATACCAGTGCACTCTGACCGCTGATGCTGGCAACCATCGCGCTCGCCTTCGTCGCGGGCGTCATCACCATCCTTTCGCCCTGCGTGCTGCCGCTGTTGCCGATGATCCTCGCGACGGCGACGCAGGAGGGCAAGGCGCGGCCGATCGGAGTGATCGTCGGTTTCGTGCTGGCGTTCACTGCGGCAACGCTGGCATTGAGCGCACTGGTGCGGCTCATCGGGGTGCCGCCCGATATCAACCGGACACTGAGCGCGGTCGTCCTCGCCCTGCTCGGCCTGGTGCTGATCGTTCCGGGGCTGCAATTGCAGTTCGAACGACTGGCCGGCGGACTGGCCGGGCGCGCGCCGAACAGCCGGAGCAGCGGCTTCGGCGGCGGCGTGGTGGTCGGTCTCGGGCTCGGCCTCGCCTGGAGCCCCTGTGTCGGCCCGATCATGGCGTCGGTGATCACGCTGGCGCTCAACCAGTCGGTGGGCTTCGGCGCCGTTGCCGTAACTCTTGCCTTCTCGCTCGGCACGGCGCTGCCGATGGCGGCAGTGCTGCTGGGCGGCCGGCAACTGGTGCGCCGGCTGAGCTGGTTCCAGAGCCATGCCGCCACCCTGCAGCGCATCTTCGGCCTGGTGCTGCTGGCCACGGCCCTCGCCATCTGGCTGGGTTGGGACCGCAACATCCAGATCCTGCTGCTCGAATGGTTCCCCGGCTGGGAAGGCCTGCTCACCAGCTGGGAACCGCAAACGCCGGTGAGCTGAGAGCGCTGCGAGATAACCTCTTGAACCTCTAGCCACTGGAGGTTGTAGAACGGACTCGCAGTTCTGGGAGCGTAACATGGGCGCCGGTCACAGCCACGGTATCGAGAAGCCAGCCACCGGGTCGGCGGGGGCGCGGCATCGCAAGAGCCTCGTCTGGGCGCTGGCGCTCACCACCACCTTCCTCGTCGTCGAGGTGATCGGCGCGTGGATTTCGGGCAGCCTGGCGCTGTTGGCCGATGCCGCGCACATGCTCACCGATGCCGGCGGCCTGGCGCTGGCGCTGTTCGCCATCTGGTTTGCCGCCCGCCCGCCTTCGGCCTCCAAGACCTTCGGCTATCTCCGCGCCGAGGTGCTGGCGGCGCTGATCAACGCGGTCGTGCTGCTGCTGCTTGCGGTCTACATCCTCTACGAGGCGTACCAGCGCATCTTCGCGCCGCCAGAAGTGCTCTCGACGCCGATGCTGATCGTCGCGGTGGTGGGGCTGGTGGTGAACCTGATCAGCATGCGGCTGCTGGCCGCCGGATCAGAGGAAAGCCTCAACCTCAAGGGCGCCTATTTCGAGGTGCTGGCCGACATGCTGGGCTCGATCGGCGTCATCGCTTCGGCGCTGATCATCATGTTCACCGGCTGGACGCTGGCCGACCCGATCATCGGCGCGGCGATCGGCGTGTTCATCGTGCCGCGCACCTGGGCGCTCCTGAAGCACTCGGTGAACATCCTGCTCGAGGGCACGCCGATCGGCTTCGACCTGGCCGGGCTCGAGCGGGCGTTGCGCGCCCTGCCCGGTGTGGTCGACACGCATGACCTGCATGTCTGGACCATTACCTCGGGCATCGACGCGATGAGCGGGCACCTGGTGGTCGCCGACGATGCCGACCAGCAGGCGGTGCTGGTGGCGGCGAGGACGGTGCTGCACGAGGATTTCGGCATCGACCATACGACGATTCAGGTGGAGACTGCGGTGACGCGGGATGGGGAGGTCAGGGGGCCGGTGTGAGGCGAGGCCAGAGGCACTGCCATCTGCCAGACCAGGGGGATGGTGCTGCAAGAGAGGATTGAATTTCCTCGACGTTGTTCGCACGCCTTGATTTTGCTGACGAATTTCTGATCGCCGCACTTAACTGTGTATCAATGCTGTGGAGCCGAAGCAAGTGGCTCGCACGGGCAGTCTGGTCGTGAGCAGCACCCCCCATCGCCTCTTGATCTCCTGCCCACCGGCATCGCGCGAGTGATGGGCGGAAGGGCGACTCGATGTGTCGGCGCCCGCCTAGCTGGAAAGCGCGAGCAATGACGTATTCGGAGCACTGACGCTGCGTCTCTGAGCAACTAATCAGTCGCACAAGCTAGAAGCTATGAACCTAAACTGTATGGGGATACGCGGGAAATTAGTGTTCGCCCAAAGTGAAATTCCACCTCATACTCTGGGTATGTTAAGCGTCTGCATATCCAGACGATACGCCGCGGAAGGGCATCGCGGCTCAAGCTAACGATGTGCGACGGGACCTAGAGTGATGGTGAGTCAGCCGCCGGTTGGCCCCCTGCAGCAAGCGAACGGGGCGCTTGCACTCAAAGACAGTCGACGCCCAGAGTCGATTGAGCCGAATCCCAATAAGAAGGCGGGGCATGGTCAAAAGCGGTGAGGTTGGCAGCAGGAGGTTCGTTGATCTCTTCGCAGGCTGTGGCGGGTTTTCGCTAGGCCTTGCTAAAGCGGGCCTCAAAGGCGTTTTCGCAGTCGAGCGCGACCCAATGGCGTTCGACACGTTCTCCACCAACCTAGTAAACGACACTGCCCCCGTGGAATACCGCTTCGACTGGCCCGCTTGGCTAGAGCGACGCGCCTGGGGTATTGACGACATCCTCCAGGAACATAGGACCGGCCTCGAAGGACTGCGCGGTGATATTGACGTCATCGCGGGGGGGCCCCCGTGCCAGGGCTTCAGCTTCGCTGGGAGGCGTATGGAGAATGATCCGCGCAACCTCCTCTCGGACAAGTACGTCGAGGCAGTAAGCCTTCTTAAGCCCTCTGCCCTCATTCTCGAAAATGTTCCTGGCATGAAGGTGGCGCACCGCAGCTCCACGGTTACCGATCTGTTCGGTGATCCCCAGCCGTTGAGGCAGTCCTTCTACGAGAAGCTTGCAGAAAAGCTCGACGCTATAGGCTACGATGTTCAAGCGAAGTTGGTGGACGCGTCGACATTCGGCGTACCACAACGAAGGTCCCGCCTGATCGCGATCGGCATCAGAAAAGACTTGTCCACTTGGCTGGAAGGGGGGGCCGGACGTGCGTTTGAATGGGTGGAGATAGCCCGCCGACAGCAGCTTGAGGACCTGCAGCTTGGGAGTTCTGTTTCCGCTCAGCAGGCGATTTCTGATCTGGAGGTGCGACGTGGGCTCTTGGCTGAATGCAAAGATGCCGAGTCGCCAAAGGGCTTCCAAGAGATTGTTCCAAGGGCTCCCTCGGGTGTCTATCAAATGCTGATGCGAGAGGGCCGCGATGTCACTCCCAACAGCATGCGACTCGCCCGGCACAGCGACGAGGTCAGAGATCGGTTTGCTCGCATACTGGCTGAGTGCCGCAGAGGCGTCCGAATGGACGACGAGGCTCGTCGCAAGTACGGGCTAAGAAAGCATCGCATCTATCCGATGGCACCGAATGAGCCCGCGCCGACCATAACGACCTTGCCAGACGACGTGCTGCACTATTCTGAGCCCCGCATTCTGACCGTCCGGGAAAGCGCCCGCCTGCAGTCCTTCCCTGATTGGTTCCAATTCAAGGGCAAGTTTACTACGGGGGGGGACCGACGCACCAAAGAGTGCCCGCGCTACACACAGGTCGGCAACGCGGTTCCGCCATATCTCGCTCTCGCCATTGGCAAGGCAGTAACGGCCACGCTAGACGAGATTGCGCTAAATGTTCGGATACTCGGCTCGCGGAAGTCTCACGCCATCGCAGCAGCCGAGTAAGGACACGTCACTTTTTCGCAGGCTACTCGACGATCTCCACAATGTCCGGCAGCGCTTTGGCAACGCGCGTTAGTGCCGTTCCCAGCTCACCGGAGGGGTCACGCAACGTGATCGCCAGAGTATCGATTGCTCGTGTGATTGGTATCATGCACCAGCGCCAAGCGGCTCCTACGGAGTGAGCAACGGGGTCGAGCGGGCCGGCGCTGGACTGACCCAGTTGATTGAAGGCTTGTTGCCTCTTTAGCTCCCAAAACTCATCAAATCCATCAAGCACTGCCGACCAGCCCTCCAAGCCGCGGCATGACTCGTACTGGAGGACGCGCAGGGCGCCAGTTGAGCGTGGGAAGTTCCGCCTGACGTTTTCGTCGACACCGTCCCACACCTCCCATGACTTTTCCCCAAACGACTCGCCGAGCAAGCTATGGCGCTTACCGCCCCCCTCTACTACTCCGGAGGGAGGAACACAGTGCAGCAGGTCAATAGGCATGTTGCCTGCGCGTAGCGCGTCCTCCAGCATCGATACTTGAAGGTCGGGCATTCTGTCGTAGCGGCCTTTGGCGATCAGTATTCTGCCACCAGCTGCTCGGCTATTTCTCTCCACATGCCAGGGAAGCCCGGTCTCTTCAGCGAACGAGTTTGCGAACACACAGAGGTTGGCCTTCATACGAAGACCCTCGTCAAGATGACGAACCGCTGTCTTTGGCGTGTTGGGTGCAACTGCCCTCCAGTTCGTCGGTGATCCACGCACGAGTTGTGCAATGCCGTCGGCTAGTGAAATGGCCTTGCCCCCGTACAGTCGAATAAGGAGGTCTGCTTCCTCCTGGGGCCAGTCCTGCGCCTCGTCGATAAGAATGGCGTCGAACCCAAATTGGTCCGGGTTTTCCAACCTCACCCTGTCGATTTCGGCATCGCCGAGTGCGCCCCTTTCGAAGTAGTCGAGCGCCTCGGCACATCGTGGGACGTAATCTTCAAAGCCGCCGTCGCCGCCCGCGAGCTCGAGCTTGTCTAGCCACGAGTACACAAATGACATGGCAGTGCGAACGGCAATCCCGCCTCCCTCGCCATCGCTTGGAATCGACATGAGTGCCAGGGTTCGCTGGATGTCAGCGGCCAGTGCCGTGTTGTAAGTCAACACCAAGCAGCGCTTGCCCTGCTGCAAGTACGCCTCATACGCTGACTGCAGGAGCAAGATGGTCTTCCCCGTCCCCCCATGCCCGCGAAGGTGCACCCGCTGTTCGCCCAAAAGTCCAGCAAGTTCCTTAGCTTCAGCTGGGCGGGCGGCAATCCGGTCCATCCTTCTCCGATCCAGGGATGACGGCACGATTGCCTTGAACAATGGATCATCGAGGATGCGTTCCAGTGCTCCTTGGTCACCGGAACTGACTGAAACCTCTGGTCCATGCTTGCGAATTCCGTTTACTGCGGCCATCGCGACTAGCAGGCTTGTGGCGTCGAACTGCGCGGCAATTGCCCCTGCAGCTGGCTGCACGCGGCCACGGTCCTTGGGGAGTTCGGCTATGCCAGTCAGCATGACACAGCGATAGACCCACGGATCGGTGCCGGTCATCTCCTGGAAATATTGGGCCAACGCGTATCTTTGAGCGTCATTCTGAGATGTCGCATCCTTCCAGTAGCCCCCATACCTAGCCTTCACGCCGCCAGCCGAAATCTCCAGGCCTTTTTCGCTCTGGCCCTTCACCTCGATGGCAGCGACGAATGACCGAACACGAACTTGCTTGCCAACAAGGCTGTTGCCTTCGGTGTCTCGTGCTTGGGACTTCGGAATTATGTACCGTTTAGTCCTGAAGAGGCCGGCGACTACGATGTCGACATCGCTGACCCTGTGGCCGGACAGTTTGACCCCCGAAACGATACGGACATGGTCATCACTAGCAGGGCTGGCTTCCAATCCTGGCCATGTTTTTGCAAGCGCATCCTTGATCGCAAGGGATGCATCGTGTTCCGCTGTGCCTGCCTCTCCTGAAACCTCAATCACGACTGAAGCAGCAGGTAGTAAGTTGCTGGACGAGAGGCAAAGTCTCGCGCGTCGACGAACGTCGGCTCTATTCCGCTCAAGCGCAATTGGTCCCGGGTCTCACGCTGGGCTGGCTGGAGATATCCTTCTTCCGTGTGCCAAAGCGGATGGCCCACGACGAGCGCCTTTTGACCGATGGAGATCGTCGCGAGGCCAGACTCTGAATAGTCCACCGCCACGTTGAGGCCTGCATCGTTGCAGAAGCGTTGGAAGGATCTGACGGCACCCTCTTCGGCCCCGTCGATCCATCGTTGGACCGGAAGCGGGTTATCCAGAACGAGGTCTGCGAGGTCTAAGGCGAGCCGCCAATCTAGGATGCCATGACTAAAGCGATTGGCGTAGTTGCGCAGGCAGTCAGGGCACGACCTGTCGCAATCATGCGAGTGTTTCGGGTCCTGCCATTTCTTGGCAACCACCTCGTAGTAGGCGAGCAACGCAGAGCGCATGTTCGCCGGTTCAGACGCCCATCGCGCATATCCCGCGCCATTCTCGAGCGCGTCGGCGATAAAGACCTGTTCGGTTTCACACCCATCCTTCTTGAGCACCTGTCGACCCACACGGAATTCAGCGGGATCGACGTCCAAAGCCGTCGCAAGCGCCAGCTTTACAAACTCTGAGAATGAGGCGAGTGCCGCTCGGGCCGATGCTTGGTTCTTCACATCGAGAATGCCCTGGCGACCAATGCCGGGGGCACCCTCAATGTAGAAGCTCAGGACGTCAGTCGTGAAGATTGCACCGATCGCGCCCGTGTCAAAAGGTGTTGTAGCAGGTGCGTTTTCCCAAGGAGACTCGTCGCGATACAGGCTGGGTTCTCGTACGGATACGACATCGTAGGGTTCTTGATAAAAGTCGTAGAGCCGGTTGCCATTGTCGTTGATAACAGCCACGTCGCCGGAACCGTGGGCCATTTTCATCGCGCCACATCCCTCGTTGCCATACGCCTGTTCGAATGCGCGAACCGGGGGCGGGAGGGCACGTCCACGTTGGCGCTGTCCGTCGTAGTCCTTGCGCTTGAACCACGATAGGAAGCCACGCGGTTGATAGAGTGGGAAAGGACGGGAAGGAGAGCCACACATCTTGCAAACCGTGTCGGCATTAGCTGCGATAGTTCCGCACGCGTCGTCAGTGCAGCGCGTATACGTAACGGCCTTCCCGAGGGGCTGTGGCTCGTTAACTACGCCGCTGTGGCCCTCCCGTCGAAAAACGAACCCCGATACGGTATTTAGGCGCTTATCTTTTGGGATTTCGGCGCCAGGAGCAAAGGCCCATATCGCATGATCGAGTGGCCGATCGCTTATGACCACTTCATCGAGCCTCGAAGCCTTCTTGTCCTGGAACAAGCTGCGAACCTGCGTTGGGAATCCAAACATGGGCAAGATGCCAGCTACAGCGAGACGATGGCTGAGTTCATCTTGGATGAGGCGTGGGTTGGAGACCGCATCGTCAATTGACTGGACTAGGTTGCTTCGCACTGACCCAACCAAGCCTGCCTCGGAGCCTGAAAGCGGCGTGAAAGCAACCAACCGCTCGACCACTTGTTCGACTTCCGGTGATGCCGCCAGCCAAGTCGCGATGGCCGTTCGATACGTGGAATGCCATTCGCCTACTCTTCCGAATATGCCGTGCAAACTCTCCTCGTTACGCATCGGCGCCGGGTCCAGCGACAGGAATGCACGCCGCAGGCACTCTGCCGCGACCACACGCCGAACGATCTCCGGACGCGACAGGTCCAGCTTAGGTTGTGGCGGCAGATCGCCTGTCATGCGCTCGGGGTTGTTGAAGTAGTAGTCATCATGCGCAGCGCCGCGCGAAATCGTCATCGCGTATGAAAAGGCTTGCCCAGCGCGGCCCGCACGACCGACGCGCTGTTGGTAGTTGAACCGCTGGGGCGGCATGTTCGCCATCATCACAAGCTTCAGTGAGCCAATATCTACACCGACCTCCATCGTCGTCGTGACTGAAAGAGCGTCTAGTCCTTTCACCAATGGCGACTCGTCACCGAGGAATGCAGTTCCTTTGAACAGGCGCTGGCGGTTGCGCTGCTCGGACATCGGCTTTGTCTGCCCTGTAAGCTCAGCCGCGGCCAACCGATGAGGTGGTTCGGTCGACACCCAAGCGTAGTAGTCTTCACCAGGGTTATCGACCGGCGTGAAGGACTTCGACTTGCAGTGTGGCGTCGTGCATATCGGAACTTCAACCGACATCGAGATACGCGAGCAGCTGTTGCAGCGGTGAAGCGCTTTGCTGCCCCGTGGAACTACGACGAGCTTTAGGGTGGCCTGTTTTTCCGTGTGCAGAAGCCATTGCGCATTAGCGATGCCCAGGTCCTGGAGATAGTCGCCAATCGTCGTGCGCATCTCCACCGGGTCGCGATTGAAATGATCCGCAACTCTCTCGATGTATCCCTTCAGGACCCGAGGGGCATCACTGGAAGTGCGTGTCTTAACTCCGACCATGTACTGGGCGACGCCCAAAATCCGGATGACGTTGGAGACGACACACGATGCCATTTCGTCGTCCATCCCGAGGCGTGCGCCGTGCTTGCTCTCGGCCTCAATTCGGGCGACTCCCATGGACTCCATGTCCCTTCCAGCTCTGTCGAACAGCGACTTCGCGACATGGCCGGAGAACTCTTCCATGTACCGAGAGTAGGTGGCGAAACCAGCAGCCGCCGGGACCTTGTCCCAATCATCGCCAGTGGGCGGGTCAAAGAACCGCCACCATGGGGTGCCGTTTTCCTTCCAGTTGTCGGTCGCCAGGCTAGCGGCAGGACCCGCTGGATTTTGCCCGATTCCGACAAGGGCATCTCGGATGTTTGCGATGAGCGTCGGCCATCCGGTGCTGGCGCTTGTCGCCGCCGCATCGTGCTTGGCGATGAGGTCTCGTCGCTCCTGCGTCGGCACGAACTTGTTGAGCTGCACCGCATCAAAGATGCCCGGCGTCAGTTTTTCGGCGGCGGCATAGATTGGCTTGAACGCTGGGTCCTGGGGATCGATACCCACGAAAGGCAACAGGTCCGCGCTGGTTGGGACGGTGCGCGGCTTGATCGTGGCGTAGACAAGTTGCCGGATGAGGTCTCGGAAATGATTGAGTTCAAGACCCGCCGCGAGGTCCGCGGCGTCATCACGACTATCTGTAAAGGCTATCATCTTCTCGGCGGCTTGGCCGTCGCCCGTCGAATACATGGCGCGATCTGCCACCAATTGAGTGGTGATGTTCAAGCCAGTACGGAGCCCTCGGACCGGGCTAGCGACGATCCCTCGGAAGAATGCCTTCCTGTTCCTTGGGAGCGCGTTGATGCTAGTCTTGTTGCTGTGGCAACAAGGGCAGATTTCGGGGAGGGCAGCGACACGCTCGTTGGCCGCAAGATTGTCGGATATCTTGAAGATGAGCCCAGTACCGGGAGAGGTCTGGTCGCTGAGTTCACCGGAATAATGGTTGAGCGTTCCTCGCTGGAACCAGAAGTCAATCTTCTTCTTGGAAGGTGACTCGTGTGACCATTTCGCGGTTTCACCGGCTGGAACCACGCCACCGGGCCAATACCAGCGAAACTCGCCAAAGGTTCGCTCGTTGACCTGACTCGTCTTGTCGGTGGCACCAGTCGGTCTCGTGGCTTCTAGGAATGTCATTGCGGCAAGCTGTGGGTCGCTTACAGGAATGATGTACCCACCAAGGAACGCCTCACCGCAGTCGTAGCAATACAGGAGTTCCAACACCTGCCCACCGCAGTCGCACTTCATCGCTGGTGACTTGAAGAGACGTCCAAACTTTCGACGCTCGGAACGATAGTGCGCTTCCACTTCGGTGCATTCAGGATTGGAGCACGCCCACATACCTTGTACCTGACGCAGGAACATATGGGACCGGAATGTGGGCAGCGGTTCTTCGAACGCCTGATTCCCGGCCTTCTCTTCCAGTTTCGCAGCGACGAACAACGCTGCGAGTGTTTCCTCACTTACTTCCTCGCCGAAAATCGCCCGTGAGAGGTCCGGAAGGACGACCGGCCTCGTCACCTCAGAGTTCTTGCCAGTCGTTGGGTCAATGGAAGTGGACTTCCCAGCAACGGCGCAGGCAGCGGCGATCGCTTCGCGGGCCGAGAAGCCAAGGCCATCGGCTGCGCTCTTGGCGACCTGACCGTCCTCCGCTAGCAACTCTCTCACAGGAATAGAGGCCGCGCTTATGGGCAGGGCCATGGAAAACTCGCTGGGCTTTCCCTTGAACACCGAGAACGAATTTCGGTCTACGCCGAAGAACTGTTCGAGATATTCTTTGCCAGCTTCGCCGTCGAGCGATGCGCTTGTGGCGATGCATCGCAATTGCTTGGAGGCGGGGGACAGTCCCAACCGGTCCAGCATGTTGCGCACGACTAGCGCGACTTCGGTCCCTTGCGTGCCGCGGTAGCTGTGTAGCTCGTCAACGACTAGGGTGAAGGTGTTCGACGGACTGGACGCCAGCCACGCTTTTGTCTGCTGAAATATCGGCGCCTCGACATCCCGCATGAGCATGATGTTCAGCATGCTGGTGTTGGTGATGAGCACGTCTGGCGCTGCGCAGATCATATCCCAACGCGTTAGCATCTCACCTAGTAGCGGGTCTTGGAATTGGCTTGTGGTCCTCAGTATCTCCGCGCCGTTCTTGCCATCTGCGAGCATCTGCTTGCGGATCGCGGCAACATCGCTCTCGATGCCGAGCACCTCCCGACCAATTTCGTTAATGCGTGTTCGGGCAGACGCATTCAGTACGTCGGGCGGAGTAAAAGTGGAGCCAATCGTCGCCCCGGTATAGCGACCGAAATAGAACAACGGCTTCCCGAAAATGTCGTGTGCCCGGGAGGCGGCTTGGCGCAACCTGGAAATTTGGTCTTCAACGAGGGCGTTGGTTGGATAAAGCACGAGAGCGCGGACTGCCGGAACGACTGCGGGGCCCAAGCCCGACCGGGAGTGGTTCCACTGCGTGTCACTGGTGCCAAGCTCCCTCGACCACCATCGATTGATGTTGCGAGTGCCCACACCGTCCTTACGCTCCTGCATCAGGCTGGCGATTAAGGGCAAAAGGAAGCTTTCGGTTTTTCCGGAGCCGGTACCCGACGTTACGACCACGTTGCGTCCGCCGGTGGCAGTGCCTTTGGTTGCCGTTTCCAGCGCCTGGGCCTGATGCATGCGTAGCTTGACCTCGCCGTCGGCACCGAAGACAACGCGACCTAAATGTTTGGCCACGAAGGGATCGAGACCTGCTCGTCCGCACACGTCCGCCACGGGGTCGAGTGAGGGATACTGCGGGACGGCCTCGACTAGCGGCTCACGCGCCATAACGCCGTCGGAAAGGAGGATTGCCTTTCTCTCCAGCATGACTTTTTCGTCGCGCATCCAGAAGGCGCTGTCGTAGTACCGACGGTATCCCTCTCGGACATAGTTGATGACGCTTATCGGATTTGCTTCACTCACAGTCATCCCCCCGGATAAAGTATTGATAGTATAACGTCGGCAATGTCAGGCGTGACCGAACGGAACGCCACTACTCCCCGCCCGAGCGTTGGTAGCTGGCCCGAGCATGCAACCAAAGCGCGTGCAAGGAGGCCCGGCGGTTCACTTCCAAGCGTAGCGACAAAACTGCTCGTATGACGTTCGTAGGCGTGTAGTCGTACTTGCTCCGCACGTGCGGCCACTAGCTTGACTACCTGGTATGGACCCATGAGTGCGTCCCCCCCAGATCGCACGTACGCATATGCCTGCATGCCATCATTCCACCGGTAAGCGCCCGGACTGGAAATCGAATGTGCATCCTGCCACTTCGCCATTCGGACATCGAATCTCTGTAGGTCTCGCGGTCGACCAACTGAGATTGCGACTGTTGCACTCTCGATGTCGTCCATCATCGAGCACGCTTCGGCTAACCTCAGTGCACCTCCAATCTCCACCGCCACCTGCCTACCGAGTGGGTCTCGCACAGTGCTGAGCGCGTTGACGGCGGAAGCTGAGTCGATACCTTCCACGACGGCCATCTGAGGGCGCCCCTCGAATTTGACCACTCTGAGGCGCCCGGCGTGAGCCCCAATGGCCTCACCGACCTTCTCAATTAGCCCGTTGGATCGGAAACCAGAAAGATACGCGCGGTCTTCGCTGATAAAGTTGAGCGCGGGAGGAGGCACCGACCAAGATCGTATCGCGTTGGTGCCCGACCTCATTTGGAGGTCAAGGAACCCTAAGACGAAGAGCCGCTCCGCAATCTCGCGCGGATACACGGAGGAGCCCGGCCACACCTCAAGCAGCGTCTCAAATTTGCCCCATGAGCCCGTACCGAGGAAACAAAGCGCGTCCAGCAACTGATCGTAGTCGATGTCGAACGCCGGTTTGGCCTTTGGCGGTTGGATCGGGGGAAGTTCAACCCGCAGGGGTCGCTGGTCCGGAGGAATTTGCTTGCGACCACGATAGACAACAAAGAGGCCCTGTTTGCAGTCGCTGCAGATACCCTCGAATGGCGTTCCTCCCGGCGTGTTCAGGGGGATAGACGGAAAGCGCCAGATGTGATGGCCCCGCTCAACGCAGGTCTGTTTTGAGACTTGACGAGCTACTGCGTGCGAGAGTGGAGCCGTTTGTCCCTCTTCGGCACTACCTGCAGGTAGCGTCGTATCGGATGCCGCGCCGCGTAAGTCGCGCTGACCTACGACGTCGCCGACCACGCACATGCCTTCCACGAGCAGGGCAGGATCGCCGGCATTCTCGCTAGCTGAAGTGATTGTGCGATAGGAGAGCCTCTTGCCTTGTTCCGACCCGAGCCGGTTTGGCCGATCTGCGTCGCGGAAAAACAACTCTCTGGTGTCTACTTCTCTCCCGCCCTGCCATCCCGTGATGGATACCGCATCACCGCTTGAGAACTCGCTGGATCCGATCTCAAGTGTGCACTCCATTCCATACTCGGAGGCAGTCAGGCTTGCGGTGCCGCCCTCCATGGAGGCCGCAATCTGGACCGGCCCTTTTGGGGCGACAATGGTTGCAGTGATCGACGTGCTGGCGTGGTAGAAGCTGGACTGTAGCTGCATGCCGCCTGAGATTGTTAGCGTCCCTTCCTCACCTAGTGGCACGAGGCATTCAAGGTCCTTTGACGGTTGGACTGGCGACGCCTTAACCTGCACACCTTGATATAGAATCCAACCTTGCGGGATACCCGGCACCTCACCGTGCGATGCCCTTCGCGGCTCGCACATCGCGGCGCCCATCAAGAACGATTCAACTTCAGCTGGAAGATTTCTTGTGTCTCGTACAAGCAGCATATGCGGGACGCCGAACGAGACGCGCGACACCTCGACCCACGCCGAGCCCTGCCCAGATTTCATCAGTGGAATGAGTAGCCGCGGCCGCCACTCAAGTCTCTGTTCGTCTGGCTTCGATTCAAATGAATAGGCCTGCGACAAGCCCACATTGCCAATGCCGAGTGGTGTGGCACTGACGGTTAGAAACCCACCGAAGCTATCATTTGCTAGAAAGAAGTGCCCATCGCTTCCTTCTAGCGTGTAGGGGCCACGGGGGTCCCCGTCGCCCACTCGTCCAAGGTGCAATTCAAGGATGTTCTTCGGAAACTTGGGCACCAGGTTTGCAAGCAACGATAGTTTCGCCGCCTTCGCCTGCGCTCCCCCCCTCGCCCCGCCCTTGGCACTACCAAAACTCCAGCTAGCAAGCTCAGCGATCGCCGCTTCGCAAACGCGATCCCTGAGGTCTTCGTTCTTCCAGGCACTGCGCAATCGAGTGTTTGGGCGGCTCGTTCCCATCCAATGGGAAAGGTACTGCCTCATCTCCTGTAAGGAGATGCCCTCGTTCCCTGAGAATCCGTATCGCTCGAACACGTCGTGGAAAAGCACGCGGTCACCGGCCCGAACGATTGCCTGCGAGATCGCGATTCCGACGTAAGTCCAGCTGTTGATTGCCCGCGCGGTGGGCCGTCCCAACTCGTAGTTGTGATCGAGGAGCCACTCATTGAGGTCCGCCCAGAGTTCCTCGGTCCAGCGCCCATGGATCGAGAGATGCTGCTTGTCGTGTCCGGTAACTTGCGCTAGTCGCCGGTAGTAGTTGTTGCTAGCAAAATTGCCCTCCGCTGCCATGATCGCCGCAGCATGGGCGAGTGTGAACAACACCGCCGTGAATGGTGGCGAGGATGTTGTCCCGGTTCGCTTCCAGCGGCTCGCCTCGTAGAGTACCCCCTCATAAGGGTTGCCGCGGTCTTTGAGGTAGCGACCCACACAAGCGCAGATAGTATCTTCCAGGCCATCTTCACTAAGGCCGAGCGAGCTGGCGAGTTCGCTTCGCATCTCCTGATCTAGCGAAAGATAGACTGGCTGCCCGGCGAAACGTCCATCGAAAAAGACTTCGTTGATCGCCCTGTTGATAGACCTATAATCGATAGTCGCGTCCATGTTCCCCCTCACGGTGTCAAACTTGGACAGTGGTGCAGAAAAGTCTACCGAAAAGTTCGATGCAACACAGACCGCCCTCGATCAACCAAAGGAACGCGCGAGGTCGGCAATCCTGGCTGCCGTGGAAGCGATCTGCCGCGCTCCAAGTTCGCACTCCCACACGACGCTGACTTTCCATCCCATTGCTACAAGTTCTGCTTGTACCCTGCGGTCACGAGAAACGTTGCGATCAAATTTATCTGCCCAAAATGCGGTGTTTGATTTTGGAATATGTGAGATACAGCAATCGTCGTGTCTGTGCCAGAAGCATCCATGAACGAATACTGCCAGCTTTTTTCGCGGGAATGCGATGTCTGGCTTCCCTGGCAACTTCCTAGTGTTCAGCGAGTATCGTAGTCCTAGCCGGTGAAGCGCTCTTCTGAGAGCAAGCTCTGGCGACGTATTCGACGACCTTATGCGCGACATGCGTTCAGAGCGTTCAGCGGGAGTGAGTGAGTCTACCATATTCTTCCAACGCGCCATTTAGCGGCGGGTTACGGCAAGCAGTGTAGCTCAGGTTGGCGGGCAGTGCGCCTAGCAAGGCCCCAGGGCGACAATCAGCGTCCCAAACGTATTTGAATGACTAGCGGGGACGCATCGGAACTGCACTACCCACTGCCCGCCCTCGCTCACAACGGATGAGGCGGAAGTGTCGATCGGTCTAGTGCGCAACGCCTCTGGCGCGTATTCGCAGACCGCACGGGCTTCAAAGGACGCAACCTGACGGTACTCCGTCGGCTGGCCGCTCGCTGTCATGGTGATTGCAATGAGTATCCACTCCATCGCCGCCCCCATCAGTTCGACGCCACGGACGGCTGATTTCGTCGGTTAGGCTGCCGCCTCACACGCTTGGTCGGTGTAGTGCCCCTAATAAGAGTCACCGGGACCCGGTCATTTGACGGACGCCAAGACGACTCTTCGACCACGAACTTTGGTAGCTTGTTAATCTCGCGGCTAAGGACCACAGGCGGCCACTCGCCATACCCTTCACGGGCATCGGTGGTTGGGCGGCTGCCCATCATGAAGTCCCGCGCTTCCTTGTCCATGTCGCCGACGCGGCTTTGGGTCGTGAACGTATGTCGCCAAGCATGGTTCGGACGACCTAACGGTGCTGCGGTGCCAAGGATTTCCTTGATCCAGTCGGTAACGCGATTGGCGCTGTCGCTCGCCCGGTGACGGGTTAGCTTAGCTAGGTCCGTGCCTTCAGGATACGGAGCGTAGAACAGGGGGCCTTGGCCAACGGCCTTGATCATGTCTAGGAGACCCAAGTCGATAAGGTGCTGGTGGATGCCCAGCAGCCAAGCCTTTCCGCCCTTGGTACTTCCGTCCTGCGGTGTCACCATCAGACACGGCACCCCGTCATGCCAAACGAGGCGGTTGGCCTGCAGTTGGGTGATCTCGGTGACCCGAGCCCCCGTGTAGGCGCAAAGCCACGGTACCCAGAACAGTGCCCTCCGATAGGGCACCGACACGTTCTTGCTCGGGCCCCTGAAGGTCGCCCCCAGGATCGTCTTTGCCTGGTCAAGCGTGTAGTCTTTGGCGCCCTTGGGGGCAGGATTGTCGCGCTCGTCACGTATGTTGTCGGCGACGTTCGACGGCAGGTCGAACTCCTTCACGCCGTGGTTGAGGACCGACTTGATCGACGCCAAATAACGGTCGTTGACGGTCTTTTTAGGCGCTCCAACCTCGCTAATGAGCTTGTCGCGCCATCGGCGAACGTCGTCCTTTGTGAGCCGTCGAGCATCGTCGTGACCCACGAACTTCGCGAACTCCTGCAGAAGCCGCCGATAGTCTGAGATGGTTTTCGCCTTTAGGGTGCGGGTCTTGTCCTTGTGGTCCAGCAGGTCAAACAGCGACAGCCCAATGGCCGCCTTCGCATTGCGTTTTCCGATTCCGGCAGGAGGCCTTGGGTAGCGTTCGCCACGGGTATCGGGGCTGTAGTCGCCTTCGGAGCGCTTTAGCAACAGCTCAGCGGCAGCGGTCAGCGCCCGACCGAAATGCACCAGCAATTGCCTGTAAGTCTCGTCATCCACCCCGAGGTGATGCTTTTGAAGCACCCCGTCCACGAAGGCCCCGAAACGCTGCTTTAGTCCAGCTAAGTATCGCTGCTCGGGTGGACCAATGTGGAGGGTCGGCAAGGTTCCGGCGAACGCGGCGTTGTTGGTCTTAAGTATGTTCCGCCAAAGCTCCGGTCTACCGGGGTCATCCTCCATCGCCTGGAATGCACGAAACGCCTCTCCGGCCAGGGCGACGATCTCTTTGAGCGTTAGCTTGGTAGGAGGGTTCGCCAACGCTGCCCACAGGGCATCGAACTGGGTCTGCACCTGCACGGCCCGCTGCTTCGCCTCATGCGTCTCTTTCGTAGCCAGCGAGACAACCAACTCGTTGCCGATGGTCCGCCTGAAAACGGCGCGATGCACCGTGATCGACGCAGTTTGGCCCCTCGCCACCGACTTGAGTTTCGCGGGGACGCGCTGGCGATACCAGTACACGCCGGTAGCAGGATGCTTGTAAGGGCGGGGCATAAAAAGGACCATGTGTGTCACCTCTGTGTATCAACGGAGGCGTCAGAAAGGTCAACAAGATCAAATTGTTCATATCTACCAAGGGGGTAGAATGGTGCTGCAAGAGAGGATTGAACTCTCGACCTCTCCCTTACCAATTATGGCAGAGGCACCTGTACGTCAGTTGGATCAAAGCGTCAACGCACACTGTGCTAGGAGTGTGCTAAGTCAAGCATACACGCTAAAACCTGATCGGGTTTCGATGTGGTAGGTTCTCGAAGGTGTTCTGCCAGTGCTCAAACGGGTCGATCGGCATCACCAGATGCTCTAGTTCACGGCCAACCCGTAGAAGATACCGGGTGAGTTCGGACCTGACGTTGAACGGGAATTGAAAGCCGGTCTGGATGTGCAGATACAAGGCCTCATAGCCCGCTGAATGCATGCCTTCGATGTAGACAAACCAAAGCTGATCACCAGCCATCAGCGCACGAGACACGTGTCGATTTCCGGTTCCCCTGCGATGGCTTGCCAAGCGGGCGCGTATTCCGCGATCCGTTGAAAATGAGCTGCCCACATACAAGGATGCAAAGTTGGCAGGAAAGCCACCCATGTTTCCTGCGTTGTCGATTGAACGCCCTATAGGACGAAGGGCGTCCTTTCGGCGCCCGATGACGTACAGGCCCGGTCGGCGCGGAGCTTCCCGCCAAAGCTTCAGGGGGATTGGATCTGACCATCGATCTTGAAACATAGAGCGCATGTCAGCTGGCTCACGCCATTTAATGGGCACAGATGCTATCACGCCTGCCCGTAGACGCCTCCGTTTCAGGAGACCCGTCCCTAGCAGTACATGGCAATGTTTGGGTCACCCCAACGCTACTCAGGGCGAGTCACATAGAGGCGCCATAGCACGGTGCCGACGAGCATCAATCCGAATAGCAGGGCATACCGGGTTCTCGCATACGGGCCGTCAACGACCAGCAGCAGGAAAATCTGAACGAGGAGAATCCCCAACAGCAGAGCCAGGTGGACCAATTGCCCCGCAAACCGCAGCAGCAAAAACACGACGATGCCGATGACGATGGCTGCCATCCAAAATGCCCTGCGGCGCCTCCGTTTTGTTGAAGCTTGAGCCCCGCGCACCAGCACAGTTGGCTGCTGAAAAAGGCCCCGCTAGCCGAAGCTGCGGGGCAAGTGCTTTCCATCGCGAGCGAGCCCACGATGGCTTCCCTTTGGGTGGAAGCTCAGTTGACGCCGTCAGCGTCGGATTCTTCGGATTGGTCGGCTTCGACCGGATGAGCCTTGCGGTAAGCCGCCATGATCGAGTGGATCGTCGGGATGCGGAACACGATCGAAGGCAGTTGGTCCTCCGGAATGTTCGGAAGTGCCGCGTGCAGTTCAGCCAGCGAGTACCCCAAAGCGCCATCCGGCTTGGAGGCGCCGGTGCCCAAGTCAGCGGCCAGCGCCATGCCAGTCACGCCGATCATTCCGATGACAGTCAAAAGCCCCAGTAGTTTCATTGCGTTCTCCAACGGACGACCCAACGCCGTCCTCTTTAGGGGACAATACGTTCATCTCGCCGTTGGGTAAAGTTGTTTGTCCCCTATAGGGGATAGAGTAGGATCAGCCCGCAGCCGAGTTTGCGGGCATGACGCTCGTGGAAACCTTTGGCAGAAACGTTCGAGAGGCACGCCAAGAGAGGGGCTGGTCGCAGGAAAAGTTGGCCCTCGAGGCTGGGGTCAAACGGGCCTATCTGAGCGAGGTGGAGAGTGGCAAACGCAGCGCCACCCTCAGTTTTGCGGAGAAGCTGGCAATCGCCCTTCAGTGCGAGCCAGCGGACCTCATGAAAGGCTGGGTGCACCCAGGAAAAGTTGCGTGAAGCAACTTCATCGTGGACGGAATCCAGTATCCCTAGTCACGGGCGCACATGGAAAGCAGACGACGTCCCCAAGTGATGTCGAATGCCGGGGGCACCGACTGCAGGATATTACGTGCGTAGCGGCAAGGTGACACAAAGTGAAACTAGATTTGGAAGGCGTCAGGCAGGTACTATGGGAGGACTGGGACCCCCTCGAAATGAATAAGGTAAATGGGTGGCCAGACGACGAGTACAATAGCTACGCGCCAACTGTCCTGCGGATGGTGAAGGAGGGCGCGACTACCGAAGACCTAGCCCAGCACCTTCACGCCATTGAAACCGATTCTATGAACCTAGACCGCAGGCGATTGCCGTATCATGCGGCCCACGCATTGCTAAGACTGAAGGCCAACTGACCACACAGGTAATGAGTGCGTTCGGGTCAACCCAAACCGTGCACATTCGGATCAGTTCCCTCAACGCGCCACCATCAATTCGGCAGGCGTTCGCCACAACGCGGCGGCAATGCGCTCAACCATTGGCAGCCGCACGTTGGCGCGACCGTGCTCGATCTCGCGTAGATAGCGCAGGGAAATGCGTGCGTGTTTCGCTAGTTTCGCCTGAGTGAGTCCGCGCTGCGACCGGGCAGCGCGAACATTGAGGCCGAAACGAACCTTCAGCGGGATGCTCAGGACTTGACAACCTTCTTCGGCGGCACGGGACGGCCGAAGCTCTTCGAAAGCTGCTCGTCGAGTTCACCCGCTGCGATGGCTTCACGCAGGGTCTCGATGGTCTTTTGCAGGTCTTCGGTTGCGCCGACCTCGATCGAGACTTTGCCCTCGGCAAGTTCCAGAAGGCGGTTGCCCGCACGTACCGACAGCATGAGCTTGCCTACATCGTTGCGCCACCACCACGGACGCACCGGCTTGCGCTTGGTGACCAGCTGCTTATCGTCGCTGCCATCGACCCGTGCCCAGCGCTGCACTTCCTGCAAGAACTGCTCGCCCGAAACGAACGCAGCAGCAGCCTTCTCCTGTAGCTCGATTTGCTCCAGCAGCTTCTGCCGCTTGCGGGCGACCGGCGAGAGCTTCGCGCGGGGCGACGTATTAGAGAGTTTGAGATTCGACAGAACGGACATGCGAGAAACCTCCACTGTGAGGTCATCCCAATTAAGTCCATCTGACGGACTTTACGACCGTTCTTTGGAGGTCCGCTTCGCGCCGGAGGCGGCTCATAAACCGACGGTACGCATTCCCTCAGCGTTGTAGCGGTTGTCGTGGCGCGGCCACTCGGTACGTCTGCCGCCCTACGATTGGGCTGGGTTGGCTACCAGCAGGTTAGTGTATTACGCAGTGGTCACGCGGACCGGCTAGAGTGACATTGTCCGCTGCGACAGACTTTAAGCGATGAAAACATTCTTCGCCCCCGTGAATGCTACGACTGCCATTGCATTTAAGTCCCCCTTAACCCGTTGACCTTATTCAGGATTGTCTCCGTGGCGGTTCGGTGTCGCTGGTGCGGAGGCTGGCCAGACTGGGTTATCATGGACGTTCAATTCGTAAGGATCAAAGTCAATCAGCCAGTGCCACCAGGCGCTCCCGTCGTTTCCATCATCGTCGGCCGGGAGGGTTTTGCGGCGGTTCTCGGCAAACATGGGACCGGGCCAGGTGGCGCGGGCTGGATCGAAAGCGAACCAATGCCCGTCATTGCAGCGCTGGATGCCGCGAAAGCCGAACTCTTGCGAGTGTCGCTGTCAGGGAATGGACCATTTCGCCGCTCATCCTCTGATGTGGTCTTCGTCTACTTCAATTCAGACGATCATTGGGACCCGTCCTGGGGCCGATGGAACTGGTTGCGCCGTTCGGGCACGCCGCTCCCAGGAAAAAGGGGCAAAGCAGGGTGGAGAATGCCAGCGTCGCCGTCGCAGCCGGACAAGTAGGAGGGCGCGGCGATCGGTAGGAGGAAGGTATAGCGATTGTGGCAGGTTTATGTGAACCTCGGACGCGCCCTTGCCTGCACACGCGGGCGTCGGTAGTGAAAATCAAAGGATGATTTCGCCAATCCATATGGCCGTCCAGACACAGACCACCAGCAGGGTCGCGAGCCCCACCCAAGCAGCGATCATCCAGCCTACACCGTGGCGTCCCTTGAGCATGGGGTCTCTCCTGCTCGATGAACCGGTAGCCCATCGATCATAGCCCCGAGGCTTACGGCGCACTATCCACTTGTAGAACAACGCGCGCAGGGGACGATCCTGAAGGCCTCATCTCCGTCGCACGCCCTGGGCGAAGAGCTGTTGAAGTTGCGCGGGAATTTCGTAGCTGACCAGGCGCACAATGGAGGGCCTCGGCTTGCGCATCGCACTTTGCGGCTTATGCCCGGGAGACTTCGTAGACTGGTATCGGTTCAGAGAAGCCTTTTAGTAGACGGGGTTCTAGCTCGACAATATCGATAGTTCCCTGCACCGCAGCGCGCACCGCGCTCGATACCAGAATTGCGTCCGGGTCCGCGGTCTGACACAGTCGGACTGCAGTATGAACGGTGTTGCCGAAAAGGTCGTTGCTGTCGGCTACTGGCTCGCCAACGTCCACTCCGATTCGTACCCTAAGCTTCTCATGGCTTGCCATATTGAAGGCTGCAAACGCCTGCTGGATCGCCTTGGCGCAGTAAACCGCAGCCGTGGTGTCCGTGAAGGAAGCCATGATGCCGTCACCGGTATGTTTGACTTCACGGCCTTGATGATCCCCGAGGGCGCGACGAACCATGGCGTCGTGCGCGCGGACCATCTCCACGGCACGGACGTCCCCTAAACGCGCCGTCATCCCGGTCGAGTCAACGATGTCGGTAAACATGATGGTTCGCAGAGCGGCCTCGAATGTAACCCTTGAGCCAGCGTCGTCGGTCGTGGGGTCCGATACGCGTCCCAGGAAAGCCTCGACTGCGGACAGATCAACCTCAATCACATCGGTAGCTACGTTGCCATGCGCCTCGTCATGAACTCGCATCGCGGTAGCCGCGTCAGGGGCATCGATCAGGCAAAAGCCAGTGTGCCGAGCCTCATCGAACCAGTACGTAAGAAAGCGAACGCCGAAATGTTCCTGGGCCTCGAGGTCCCTCCTGTGCGCCTCAGCAATGTCGGCCGACGTCAACCCGTGGAGATCATGTCGATCAAGAAAAATGGGCATACCAACCCCTCAGCATCGCATCTCCAACGATAATGCTCCCAAGGACGATTGGATACCACCACACATGTTGGAGCCGTCTACTCGCGATCGGAGGCTCAGCTCACTTGTTGGCGTCGCGAAATCGGACCCACAGTTGGCGGCTAATGCGCCGCATCACACCCGAAACTTCGATTACCCCCACCAGCCCTTGATGTCTCCCCATGCTCGGCTCAGCACCCTTGCCCACTGTGCCCGGACACCTTTATCGGCCGCTGACAGAATGCGTTGTGATGCGAGGGAAAGGTCCTGGTCCAACTGATGCAACCGCTCCCCCAGGACCTGGATGGCCAGAAAGCAGGCTCCGCTCAACGGGTCCTGAAGCAGATGCCGAAGAGCGTGGTCGGCGCGTTTCGTTCTGGCTTGTTGAGGCGGCGCGACAGCATCGTCGCGAGCCGACAGGCTCAGCAGGGCAAGTACCGTGTGCTCGATCTGCTCAACCTCGAACTGCCGCTCCCGCGTAGCCCTTTCGGATAAATTGCTCAGTGCCGGCTCCTAACATGGTGTGTGTCCCGTTAATGACGCTACGTACGTATTAGTTCATATTTAGAAGTTAATCGACACGCGAACGTGGATTTGGCGCATTATGACAACGTTATGGCGGGAGCGCCGCGGCGTTGGTAACGTTGACATAAGGGGCTTCGCGGAGTGGCCGCTTTTAGGCTGACCGTGTTGCGGGGAAATGACTAAGTCCGTCAAGCGTGAGGTGGAGACGGAACTGGCCGCGCAATGCCTGGTAGGCGTAGCGCTTGAGAAGCTGGCGACGCACCTAGCAGCGTACCTAGCGCTGGGCGTGCACATGCCCGCCGAGAACGGGCGTCAAGCAGTCGTCCTTTTTTCCCGAGCAAATGGCGGACACGCCTCTTTAACCCGAGGTAAGAGAAGGTTGCGACCGTGATGAAGTCCGGGCACGTGATTAACGCGCTTAGGCGAGATCAGAATACGGGCGGCAGCCCACCTGTAGTGCCGTCACTGGGGGCGAAACCAGCGAATACCCTTCTGCTATGCCCTTCCTTGATCGTTATCTCGTCGTGACGCCGACGTTATTGACGTGGACATCACTATCAATGTTCACGCCGGCCCTGGAGTAGGCGTTGAGTTTGTTACGAATGGTTCGGGTTGACGAAGCCGCACGGCCTCTGTCGGGAGCGTCTTCGTGGCTTGCGCCAAAACGCACCTGGAGCGAACTTACATGAAACTGAATGCCGGTAAGCGAGGTGAGCCCGAGATGAGCGACAGGATAACGATCCGCATCACCCCGAGCCTTGAGGCGGCGCTGGATCGGTTCATCGCCGACCGGCCGGGAACGATTAAATCCAGGCAGGAGGCCTTTCGGCTCATTGCGTGCGAGTGGCTTGAGACCCAAGGATACGGACCGGTGGCATCCGACAGCGGGAAACCAGCCGAGGAACGACGCTCGATCACGGATGTCCTGTCGACCCGTTGACTGTAAGGTTGCTGATGAGCCGGCCAATGGTACGGATACTGTTGAGGGCGGCCGCAACCAGCCTTCTTGCGGTAGTGGCAGCGCTGGGTGTGCTCAGCGTTGAGCGCATGGTCATTGGTGTACCTTTCACCGCCCTCGACCTCGCTGAAATCCTGGTTGTCCCTATTGTTGTCGGGTTCCCGATTGCCGCCTTCATTTTTGCGCAGTCGGAAAAGCTGAGCGCTGCCTATGAAAGGCTGGCCACGCTGCACCGAGAGTTGGAACAGGCACACAGCGAGCGTGACCGGGCCCATGAGGCGGTAGACTACGCGGCCACCCATGATCCAACGACGGGCCTGCTTAACCGGGCCCATTTCCTGCGAGGTTTGACACGAGCCTACCAGCGTGGAGAAGGTGATGTATTGCTCATCGTTGATGTCGACAATCTCCAGCGCATCAATGATACGCATGGACAGTTCATAGGCGATGAAGCGCTTGGTCGGATTGCCAGTGCACTCAGGGATACGAAACGATCCGGCGACCTGTTAGTGCGACTGAGCGGCGGTGAGTTCGGCGTGCTCCTGAAGAGCGTTACCGTGGCGAGCGCAGCTGATCTAGCAGAGCGGATCCAGCAAAGCGTGCGGCAGATCAGTTGGTCCCCTTCAGAACAGGGGCCCGAGCTCTTGAGTGTCAGCGTTGGCGGCGCCGCGCTTCGCGACCATCAAACTGGTGTAGTAGAGGTACTCGCCCAAGCGGACCGCTCTCTGATCAAGGCAAAACAGTCGGGCCTCCCCAGTATTGCTTTTCATAGCTTGCTGTCTCAGGTGGCGCGCGGCATGGCGCAATGGAAAGGTCGACAGGAAGCACGGTTCAGGACCAATCGCACCGGTGACGATTGAAGGCCGCGTCGGTCGTGGCAGCGATGCATATTCGTATGTCGCTCGGCGTGGCGTTCGAGGAGCGGGAAGTCATAACAACGTCACTTCATCACCCCCGGATCAGCACCGCGCCAGACTAGCCTCATCCGACCCTCATGATCTGGCGCCCAGACTTGAGGCTGTCGGCCGGCGGCGCCGAAGATTTTGCCAAACCTCATCGCGTTTGAAGTAGCTTCCTCAACGTTTTCGAACGGACCATACGACTTTCCCTCGCAATCGACCCACCATTCACCACGGGCCCTCACTACCAGGAACCAACAGGTTTTCACTGGTCGGACTTTAATGGTTCTGTCGCCAAATCCTTGAGCCGTACGCGCGCTTTTCGCACCTCGCCCTGAATGCCGACCAGCCGTTTCATGAAATCCTTCTGCAGCTCGCCGGAAAACTCTAGTTCTTCCAGGACCTGGGTGCACATCTCGAGTTGCTGGGTAGAAAGGCTCACGAGACTTTGGAGGGTAGCGAGGGCTTCTTCGGCGCGCCCGGGTAGGAAAGTTATCGTCTTGAGCATAGATAGTCCCTGAAAGAGGGCGGGCCGGAGGCACAAGGCATCCGGTCCGCAACCGTTGCGGTGCTAGTTCAGATTGTCGAGGTATTCACACGTCTCGCGGGTTTGTCGGTTCGTGCCGTAGTCGAAGATGGCTTGCCGATCATTCGGGCCATCGCGGCGCTCGGCCTCCGTACGCGGCATCACCCGGGCGCGCTGCACATCGGCGTCGCGGCCGGCCGCTACATCGTCGCGATCAAAGAAGGTCACGAGGCAGACCAACTCGTCGCGCGAACCGCCACCGCCAGGGCGATCAGGGAAGCCCGGGAAGCCCGGGAAGCGTCCGCCGCCGATGATGATCGAGAAGTTGACATCCGGGCGCATGCGCCGACCGTCGAGGTAATCGTCGTCGAAGTCGTTCGACACGAGGTACCGGGCCGACACCCAACCATCCGGGCCGGGATGGGTGATGTAGCACCAGCCATTGGACTGGCAGCGTTGCACGTTGACGTTCTCGCCACGGAACAGCGTGTCGACCACGCGATAGGACGTCCCAGGACCGGAGCGGACGTTCAGCGACAGCGTTGCCTCGGCGGCTGTGGCAGGCGGGGTGGCCGAGAGGGTGGCCATCAGCAATAGACCGGAAAGCAGGAGCGGTTTCATATTTGTTCTTCCTTTCGTGCTCTGCATTTGGCGGCAGCGGCCCGGCCAGTCCTAGTGGAGCAGGACGGCCCAGCCGCTGCCTCATAGATGCTCCACAGGGGAGCACCGGCGGGCGCAGTGGCCCGCTTAGTGCAGCGCCGCCTCGGTCAACTCGACCGGGCGGAGCAATTTCGAATAAACCCACCCCTGTTTCCCGGCGCCGGCGTCGATCAGCACCCAGCCGCGTTCCTCGCGCAGCACATTCACCCTGGTGCCGCCCTTGAGCGCAAAGACCTGAGGCATAGTCTTGCGCGGACCGCTGCGCACCCGCAGCGATTCCACCGCTACAGAATGAGTGAAGATCGGCCGTGCTATCGGCTCGGCCGGCTGGGCGGGGTCCCGGCGTACCACCACAGGAATGGTGCGAGCAATGTCGAGCGCCTCAGCCTTAGCTGTTGGGAGCATAGCGACATAGGTCGGTTTAATGTTGGTCTTGACGGGGCTGGCGACGGCCGCTTCAGCCACCTTGCTAAGGGTGAAACTCACTCCGCCGACGGTAAGCGCCCCAGAGACGACGGTAACCGAAACCAGCATCACGGCAGGCAGGATGAGGTGGGCCATTTTCAGCTCCTGGTTGGTTATGTTCGAAAACGTACCTTAATGCGCTCGGTTCCCTCGCTACCGCCGCTTTTGACAACCTGAGAACTCCCTGATTTCGGGCGTCAGCGGTTTTGCAGAAACCAACTCAGGGATCGGAGTTCAACGGCCGATGAAGGGGCAAGACGGGATGGCCGTCGGGGGGGTCCCGCGCACTGATTGTGGAGCGGCGCCGGGACAGATAGCCAGGAACCAAATCGAGACATTGAGATTGAAACGAGACTGAGGTGGTGTCTCCCTCAACCTCAGTCCGTGCTCCGGACCCCGACGCGCGCCCCGCGTTGGGGTTTTGCGTCGGGGGATCAGATATCCGGTGCGCAGACAGAAAAAGGCCCGGCATCATGAGATGCCGGGGCTTGGACGAAGGTTTCGCGTTCTTGGGGACGCCTTTGCCGCAGTCCAGGAAGGGGCTGTTCCAGGCGGTGTCAGCCGATCGACAGGCCGTAGGCCGCAAAGAAAATCGAGATCGAACATAGATACATGGTGACGAGGGTGATCGAGCGCATGTGAAGCTCCAGGGCGGTGGTTTCGCAGCGCCGGCAGAGTGCCGACGCCGCAGGCTAGCTTCATGCGGCGCGGCGGCCGCGGATGGCGCGCCAGATAGCAATCAGCAGGCAGGCGCCGACGACGGCCACGATCAACTGTCCGACGATGCCACCCATGGTAGCGCCGAATACCAGCGTCAGGATGAGATTGCCGACCACTGCGCCGACAATACCCATGACGATGTTCATGAGCAGGCCCTGGTTCGAGCCCATCATCTTTTCTGCGATCCAGCCGGCCAGTGCGCCGATAATGATCGCCAGAACCCATCCAATGCCTTCCATGTCACTTCTCCTTATTGTCCGTCCGGCACGACGTCGACATTCACGGCCGGCACGTCGACATCGACCGTGCGAGAGCCGCCGTTGCCGTTAAAGAACAGGAAGTAGGCAACGATCACTGCCAATACGACCAAAAGGATGCCGGCGATAATACCAACGCCGCCACCACCGCCGGTTACAATTGTTTCACGATCAGCCATCCTCGAAACTCCTCTCAAATGGACTACCTAATGAACGTCATCGTCGTCGACTGGTTCCAAAAAACTCCGTGATTTGATAAGCTTACAAGACGCTGACAGTGTATGTCAGCCAATTGCAGGCGAATTGACAGTCTCGCTCCCAATCGTGGCCTGCCTCCACTCCGGACAGGGCATAGCCTTCGGAACTCCACCCACCCGGAGTTCCCAAAATGCCCGATGAACCGTACGTGCCCCCGGCGGCACTTAAAGCATGAGAAGGTGCCAAACTGGCTTGTTCGACAGCGAGATCAATCCTGCGGGAACCTACTTGGTGTGTCGTGAGTTGGACGCCGGAAGGGAGCCTCCCATGCACCAAGAACAGTCGTCACCGCGTGTCTTGAACCCAATGATCACGCATCGGAAGCTTGCGAGAGGGCGCGTTGCGCCGCATCTCATCGACCTGCAGAAGTGGCAGAGTAAGGCACTGCTATTGCGGGCACTCCACAGTTCCCGACACCAGACGGCTGACGAGCTAGCAATCAGCGAGCGGCAGTTGGCGGCCCTGAGGAAAGATATCGAGATGGCTCGCCAGGCGTTCATGCTGGAGATGGACGACATTCGCGACACGCCCGCCGTCGTCGATTATCTCGGAGCGTTGGATAGTCTGCTCAAGGGCTAGGTCGCAGCACATTGCATCATACTCGCCGTCCCCGGCACAACGTTGTGGCGGGCCGGACGATTCGGACAGGGACGTCTGCCGTCTAGTCCGGCAACTTGTCTTCACCGTCGCTCAAGGTCAGTAGTACCGATGCGACCAGGTCGCGCATCAGGCTCTCAACAGGATTGAGTATCCACACCACAAATAGGCTCCCGCCGAAAAGTCATCGGATGGTCATACGGGACGATCAGTGACTGTGCAGGTTTGGCCGCTGTGGTACGGTCACAGGGTTCTTGGCGAGCATGCCAGACGGACTGGGCGCTGATCGAGGAATTGATCAATCGGGGCGTTCCACTGCCGGAACGATTTCGCTGAACGCTCAAACCGTGCCGTGCGAAAGCAGCTAGCGCAGCAACAGCAAAGACCTGGACGTCATCGTGACGGGTTCGCCACCTTTGACCGCTTGGCCTGCGGCCTCGTTGTCACCCGTGTTCAGCTCCACCGTCCAAGGCCCGCCTTCGGTCCGCTCGGGTACGACAAACTGCACGTCGCCGTCGTGTGGGTTGAACAGTACGAGCAATTCCCACCAGAGGTCTGGCTGACCTTTGAGGTCGTCACGCGACAGTCGAATTCCAACCGTCGTCGCGCCCTTGTCTTCCCAATGTGCGGCCTGCTGTTCGCCGCCGCCGGCATTGAGCCAGGTGACGCTCATCATGTCACGCCAGTTGTCGCGATGCAGCAGCGGCTGTGCGAGCCGCAACGCGATCACCTGCCGGACGAAGTCCTGAAGCGCCCTGGCGTTGTCGTTGAGATTCCAGCTGACCCAACTGATTTCGCTGTCCTGAGCATACCCATTGTTGTTTCCGCCCTGCGTCCGGCTGAACTCATCGCCTGCAAGGATCATCGGCGTGCCGTGCGAAAACAGCAGCGTTGCAAGGAAGTTGCGCTTCTGGCGCTCGCGCACCGCGACTACGCCCTGGTCTTCCGTCTCCCCTTCGGCGCCGTAGTTGAAACTGCGGTTGTCGTTGTGACCGTCGTTATTGCCTTCGCCGTTCGCTTCGTTGTGCTTGTCGTTGTATGAAACGACATCGTGCAAGGTGAAGCCGTCATGCGCGGTAAGGAAGTTCACCCCGGCCCACGGACGGCGGCCGCGATGGTCGTAAACGTCACCGGAGCCCGTGAAGCGGGCGGCAAAGTCGCGGACGGTATTGTCGGTGTTCTTCCAAAAGTCGCGGGTGGTGTCGCGATACTTGTCGTTCCACTCGGCCCATCCCGGCGGGAAGCCGCCAACCTGATACCCCCCGGGGCCGATGTCCCATGGTTCGCCAATCAGCTTGACCTTGCGTAGCACAGGATCCTGGCCCACGGCATCGAAGAAGCCACCACGCTGATCAAAGCCGGTCGGCTCTCTGCCCAGGATCGTCCCGAGGTCGAAGCGAAAGCCATCGATATGCATCTCGTCTGCCCAGTAGCGGAGCGAGTCCGTCACCATTTGCAACACCCGCGGGTGGCTGGTGTTGACCGTGTTCCCGGTGCCAGTGTCGTTGATGTAGTAGCGGGGGTCGCCGGGCATCGTGCGATAGTAGGAGAAATTGTCGATCCCTTTGAACGAGAGCGTAGGGCCCATCTCGTTGCCTTCCGCAGTGTGATTGTAGACCACATCGAGCACGACCTCGATGCCGCCATCGTGAAAGGCCCGTACCATGTCGCGAAAGCCTGCGAGCCCCCTGGGTCCGTAGTAACGAGAGGCCGGGGCGAAGAACCCCATCGTGTTGTAGCCCCAATAGTTTCGGAGCCCCTTTTTCAACAGGAAGTCGTCGTCGGGAAAGGCGTGCACAGGCAGCAGTTCGATCGACGAGATGCCGAGGCTCTTCACGTAATCGACGACCGCCTGGTGGCCGAGCCCCTCGAATGTGCCGCCCAGCTCCTCGGGAATCGCCGGATTGAGCTGGGTGAAGCCCTTGACATGTGTCTCGTAGAATATCGTTCGGGCCCAGGGAATATTGGGTTTGGTATCTCCCTGCCAGTCGACAGCCGTGGGATCCACGACAACGCATTTCGGCATACCGGCAGCGCTGTCGATATCACTGAACGACAGATCCTTGTCTTCGGCAGTGGTGTTGTAGCCGAATTGCGCTTCGGACCACTGGATGTCACCGGTTAGCTCCCTGGCATAAGGATCGAGCAGCAGCTTATTGGCGTTGAAGCGATGACCGTGACCCGGATCATAGATGCCGTGCACGCGGTAGCCGTAGCGCTGACCGGCGCGTACCCCCGGCAGGTAGCCATGCCATATCTCGTTGGTGTACTCCGGCAGGGTCATCCGTTCGGTTTCATTGCCCGCATCATCGAAGAGGCAAAGTTCCACCCGCTCCGCGTGCGCCGAGAAAAGCGCGAAGTTTGTGCCGTCGCCATCCGGTATGGCGCCAAGCTGTGTCGGGGTACCAGAACGAACGTCGCGGGATGTAGGTGCCAACTGTCCGCTCCGGAGCTGCGGTGAACCGACCCGGTCGCTCCGAGCCAGTCCGGAAACTTCTTTCTGGCCAAGGTAGTTCCGTCCCATTCACACGGGTACGGTCTTGATCTTGTTCACGGCGCCCGGACCGCATGATGCGCGCACCTTGAAGGGGTCGCAGCGACAGTATGTCCTGCGGGCACGGGCCACGCCCGAGAGTTTGCGTCAATCGTCCAGTACTGACCGCACCCTGCTCGCGAGTTGTACTAGTGTCGCCGGCTTTGGCAGCAGGTTGACCCCGTGATCGAGAACACCATTATGGACGATGGCGTTACGCGTATAGCCCGTGGTGAAGAGAACCTTGAGGCCCGGCCAGCGTTTTTGCGCCTCCTCGGCCAACTGGCGGCCATTCATCTCCGGCATCACGACATCGGTGAACAGAAGTTTGATGTCTGGATGGGCAGCGAGAGCGGCCAACGCCTCTACGCCCCCCCTGGCCTCGACAACAGCGTAGCCCAGGTCCCGCAACATTTGCCTCGTCAGTGAGAGGACCTGCTCGTCATCTTCCACTAGCAGCACTGTTTCATGTCCTGAGGCGGGAGGTAGATGTTGGCCATCCGAAGCCTTCTCTGTATCGGCACTGCCATAGAAGCGCGGCAGATAGATCTTGATCGTCGTGCCGTGTCCGACTTCGGAATAGATTTTGACGTGGCCCTGCGACTGCTTGACGAAGCCAAACACCTGGCTGAGGCCGAGCCCGGTGCCCTTGCCCACTCCCTTGGTGGTGAAGAAGGGATCGAAGGCCTTCGCCAGCACCTCGGGTGACATACCGGTGCCGGTATCCGTGACCGCCACCATGACGTATTGGCCAGGTTCGATTGCGTTGGCGGCTGCATAAACCTCGTCGAGGTGCGAATTGGCGGTCTCAATAGTGAGACGACCGCCTTCGGGCATTGCATCGCGGGCGTTGATGGCCAGATTTAGAATGGCGCTCTCGAGGAGGTTCCGGTCCGCAAACACCGGCCAGAGGCCGCCCGCGAGAACGGTCTCTAGTCGTACGGGTTCCCCCAACGTTCGGCGCAGCAACTCGGATATGTCCGCCACCATGTCGTTAGGCTTGAGCGGCTGCGGGGCAAGAGTCTGCTGTCGAGCGAATGCAAGCAGACGCTTGGTAAGGCTGGCGGCGCGGTTGACCCCTTCCTGTGCCGATTCGATCAGACGGCTTACGTCCTCGCCTTTTGCCAACCGCCTCTCCATCAGGCTCAGTGAGGAAGAGATGACTGCGAGCATATTGTTGAAGTCATGGGCGATCCCGCCCGTCAGTTGTCCCACCGCCTCCATTTTCTGTGCCTGGTGCAGCGCCTGCTCGCTTTTGAGCCGGTCTTCGACGGCTACTGCAACGCGCTCCTCCAGGGTGCGGTTGAGCGCCGTCAGCTCAGCATTCGCGGTCTCTGCGGCGCGACGCGCCTCCAGGAGTTCCCGCTCGTAGCGCCGGCGGTCGGACGCATTGAACACCGTGATGCGGATGAAGCCGATCTCTCTAGCCTCGCCATGGCGTTCCACCGCATTGACCAGGACTGGCAGCGTCGAGCCGTCTTGCTTGAGCAGATCGAGGGCCACCTCGTTGAAGAAACCCTGCATTCGCAGCAACGGAGCAAAGTGGGTCTCGTAGTAGATCTTGCCCGCGATATTCAAAAAATCCTGAAAACGGCTGCCGATAAGTTCTGATTTTTCGCGCCCAAGCCACGTCGAGAACGTGTGATTGACCATCGCGATCCGTCCGTCGGCACCCAGGGAAAGGTATCCGCAGGGCGCGTTCTCAAACAGATCTTGCAGATCATCGATCCTGTCGCCCCGCTCCGCCTTCAAGTAGCCTGCCCTTCGAGGAACCGCCTCATGGCGGCCACCGTCTCCTCCGGCGCACTGAGGTTCGGGCAATGCCCGGTGGCGTTAAGCAACACGAACTCAGACGCGGGCAGGTGGCTGTGAACATATTCCCCGACTTCGCGCGGGGCGATGACGTCTTCCGAGCATTGCAGGACCAGGCTGCGTGTTTTCACATCGCCCAGGTCGGCGCGATTGTCGGAAAGAAAGGTGACACGCGCGAACTTCCTGGCGATATCCGGGTCGGTCATGCAGAAGGAATTGGTCAGCTCCTGCCCGAGCTCCGGCCGATCGGGATTGCCCATGATCACTGGGGCCATGGCCTGTGACCATCCCATGTGATTTGCATCGAGAAAGTCCAGCAGCTCATGGATTTGTGGTTCGCTGAAGCCGCCGGTGTAGTCCGCGTCATTGATGTACCGCGGAGACGGTCCGATCATGACGAGTTCGTCGAACATCTCGGGATGCTTGCGTGAGGCGATAGCGCCGATCATGGCACTGACCGAATGACCGACAAAAACCCCGTGCGTGATGTCCAGCGCCTGGCAAATCTCGATGACGTCGTCGGCGTAACCTTCCAGCGAGCCGTAACGTTGTGCATCATAAGCCCTGATATTGGATTCTCCGCATCCGACGTAGTCGAACAGGACGATCCGGAAGCGTTCTTGAAAGGCGGGCCAAACGAAACGCCACATGTTCTGGTCGCAACCAAAGCCGTGCGCAAAGACCATCGTTCTGTTGCCGGAACCCAGAATTCTCACATTGTTTCGCTGCAAAACATTCAACGCTGAGCTCCTGCACCGTTTATCCGGGTCACGCGACTTACCGTCCCCGACTGCTCGGGGTTGCCGGTCAACAAGCCTTCAGCTTAGCAGGAAAATAGGAAACGCACATTCCTAAGGGACTGACTTGCCATCGAAATTGCCACGCTCAGCCATGCAACGATTTGCCCTCTGACGCGTTTACATGAGTCAATTTGCCTATTGCGCGAGCGATCGCTTCTGCATGGCATTACCTTGGGGCGAAAGATCGATGTCGAATATCAGCGAATTTCCGACGGCCGGGCATCGACAGTCGGAGTTCGAGGCTCTCGTCTCCGCCGGGACTGGCGTTCTAGATGCCATTCCTGGCGCTGTGTATATCTGTGATCGCGAGGGGTGGCTCGTTAGCTACAACAATGAGGCCGCCGCCCTATGGGGAAGGGCTCCCGATCTAAGCAGTACCAAAGAGCGCTACTGCGGTTCGCAGGCGCTGTTTCTTGCCGACGGCACGCCCCTGCGTCACGACCAGTGTCCGATGAGCGAAGCGGTGCGCACCGGAGCGGGCGCTCGAAACGCGGAGGTCATGATCGAGCGGCCGGACGGCTCCCGCATCACTGCGTTGGTCAATATACGCGCCCTTCGCGACGATCGCGGCAACGTTGAGGGTGCCATCAACTGCTTCCAAGACATCTCCTCCCAGAAGGCAGCTGAGCAGGAGCTCCGGCGCAAGCAGATCGACCTCGAGGACTTTTTCGAGAACAGTGCGGTCGGCCTGCACATCGTGAGCGGCGACGGCATCATCATGCGTGCAAATCGGGCTGAACTCGATCTGCTCGGATATCCGGCTGAGGACTATGTCGGACGGCACATCGCGGAATTTCATGCCCACGCCCCGGCTATCGGCGACATTCTTCAGAAGCTTTCCAACGGTGCCAAGCTTGACCGGTATCCCGCGCGGCTGCGCGCCAAGGACGGGAGCATCAGGCACGTCCTCATAACCTCAAACAGCCGCTTTGAAGACGGAAAATTCGTCAGCACGCGCTGCTTCACAATGGACGTCACCAAGCTGCACGATGCCGAACGCGCCCATCGGGACAGCGAGGAACGTCTCGCCGCGACCTACGAAGCGGCAACGATCGGCATAGCCGAGGCTGACAGCACTGGTCGCCTGCTGCGGGTCAACGATGCGATTTGCCAGATGCTTGGGCGCTCGCGCGCCGAACTGTTGGACATGACGTTTTTCGATTACACCGACCCGGAGGATCGGGATGAAGATGCGGCGCTGTTCTCACGCCAGGTCAGCGGAGAACTCGGCAGCTACTCGTTGCGAAAACGTGCCCGCAAGCCCGATGGAACAATCGTCTATCTCGATGTCAGCGGGTCGGCCGTGCGCGATGAGCAGGGAGAGTTCGTCTATGGCGTCCGCGTCATCAAGGATGTGACTGAGGCAAAGTTCCTGGAGGACCGGATTCGCGAGAGCGAACGTCATCTGAGAAACCTTCTGGAGGCGTTGCCGGCTGCCGTGTACACCACCGATGCAGAAGGCAGCATCACCTTCTTCAACAAGGCCTGCGTCGACATTGCCGGTCGCACTCCCCATATCGGTGACAAGTGGTGTGTGACTTGGCGCCTTCATACGATGGACGGCTTGCCTTTGCCACACGACCAGTGCCCGATGGCGATCGCTCTTAAAGAAGACCGTCCCGTGCGTGGCGTCGAGGCTATGGCGGAGCGTCCCGACGGAAGCTTCATACCATTCATGCCGTATCCGACGCCCCTGCACGATGCCGATGGCAAACTGATCGGCGCCATCAACATGCTTGTGGACATCACCGAACGGAAACGAGCCGAAAGTGCGCAGAGGGCGCTCATCGACGAATTGAACCACCGGGTAAAGAACACGCTGGCGACAGTACAGTCTTTGGCCGTGCAAACTGTTCGGCACTCTTCGAGTCTTAAGGACTTTGCTCCCCAATACGAAATGCGGTTGCTTGGTCTGGCCCGTGCGCACGACCTGTTGACGACTCGCAACTGGGAGAACGCGCCACTGGAGGTGCTCGCACGGGAGGTCGTTGTCCCTCTTTCAGGTGTCGCGACGCACCGCGTACACATCGAGGGGCCTACGGTTGCCCTCAATCCGCGCGCTGCGCTCAGTCTCACCATGGCGCTGAATGAACTCGCGACTAACGCAGCAAAATTTGGCGCATTGTCGTCGGAGCAGGGAAGGCTGTCGCTGGCGTGGACACTTGTCGATCGGACCGGGCGACCCTGGGTGGAACTGCTCTGGCAGGAAACTGGCGGCCCCCCAGTGAAAGCGCCGAGCCGGCGCGGATTTGGTACTCGGTGGATCGAGCGGTGCCTCGAACGCGACCTTGGCGGCGAACTCGACATCCTCTTCGAGAGCGACGGGCTGCACTGTCAAATGGCATTCCCGCTTGCAGGAAGCTCGGCTGAATGATTGAGCTCGTAGGCCTTCGGATACTCGTGGTCGAAGACGAGGGCGCGGTCGCTTTCCTTATCGAGGACATGCTGGAGGACTTGGGTTGCCGAGTGGTCGGTTCGATCGCAAGTCTTCCCAAAGCGCTCCAAGCGGCGACTAACGCATCATTCGACTTGGCCACGCTGGACGTGAACCTCAACGGTCAGCTGGTCTTCCCAGTTGCTGAAATCCTGCAGCGCCGGCAATTGCCCTTCTTGTTCAGCACGGGGTATGGCCGGGCGGCGATACCCGACACGTTCCAGTCTTATGAGGTGTTGAACAAGCCTTTTGCTCAAGAGGAACTGGAGCAGAAGCTCCGCGTGACGCTGCAACGTCGCCAAGATTTGGGGCATCAAGTCACATCAGGAGAGCGTCCATGAACTTGGATGGGGTTGGCGTGTTCGTCGTGGAGGACGAACCGCTTCTAGCCATGTCAGTAGAAGACATGCTGAACGAGTTGGGGTGCACGGTATCTGCCAGCGCCGCCAACTTGAAGGAGGCGATCGAGAAGGCCAATGTGGAAGCGTTCGATTGCGCCCTTCTCGATGTGAATCTAGCTGGCTACGAGGTCTTCCCGGTCGCTGAAATTCTCGCGCGACGTGGCGTTCCGTTTGCCTTTTCGAGCGGCTACGGTGCAAGTGGGTTGCCAGAGGCGTTCGGCGATCGACCGGTGATTTCCAAGCCCTATGACATGGACCAGTTGTCAACGGCGCTCCGGGCAACGCTTTCGCGATGACTTTGGGATCCTGCAAGGCCGTCATGTCCCGGTAGGGATTGTCGAGGATTCCGAGCAACCTGCATGGTTACTCCTCCAGCTTGACCCGAGGCACTTTCAAGCGGATTTCGAGTCCATCGGGCAAGAACTCTCTTGAGAACGAGCCGTCGAGCGAACGGATCGTTGCTCGCGTGAGCCGACTGCCAAATCCTTCGTGGGGAGCTTCATCTGAGCCTCGATGGGCACTCGGCTCTTTCCACTCAATTTCAAAAAATGTCTCTTGATCGCGGCACTCGATCCTCACCTGGCCAGCTGGCGTCGACAAGGCGCCGTACTTGATTGCATTCGTCGCAAACTCATGCAGCAGCAGGGCAACATTGGTGATCGCCTTTCGCCCCAGCTGGATGTCGGGCCCGCTTACAACGAAGCGGCGCTCTGTTCGCGCGATTTGCTCGTAAGGTTTCGTCACCGCGGCAACGAGCGCATGGAGCGTCGCGACGTGCGAGGTGTCATCGTCCGAGGCAGAAACCGTCAGCGAATGAGCTTGGCTGAGGGCGAAAAACTTGCCCTGTAGATCAGGGACCAAATCCGCCACGGAGCTAGCGTCGCGGGCACTCAAATTGAGTAACCCTCCGGCCAGGGCGAATAGATTTTTCACGCGATGACTCATCTCCCCGAGCAAGAGTTCCCTCTGATCCTCAGCGCGGCGTCGCTCGGAGATGTCCCGGGCGATCTTTGCCGCGCCCACGACCCGTCCGCTCGAATCCACAAGAGGCGATACCGAAAGCGAAATGTCCACGAGCCGACCGTCCTTTCGCCGCCGGACCGTTTCGTAATGCTCGATCCGCTCGCCACGCCTAATGCGTCCGAGGATCTCGGGCTCCTCATCCAGCCTGTCGTGAGGAATGAGGATCGTCACCGACTTTCCTATCACTTCATCCTCGCGATAGCCGAAGAGACGCTCGGCTCCACGATTCCAGCTGGTGATTATTCCGTTGATGTCCTTGGAAAGGATTGCATCGTCGGAGGACTCGACAATTGCAGCTAGACGCTGGCTGGCGAGCTCAGACGATTTTCGGTCACTGATGTCGACCAGCATATTCACGACCCCGGTTAGCCTGCCCGCCTCGTCCAACAGCGGCGTCGAGTAAGCTAGAAAATGGACGCGCGTGCCGTCCGGACGTTCGGCAACTGCTTCCTGACCCTTGATGGCGCGCCGCTCCGTCAGGGCTATCGCCATCGGGCATTCCCGGTGGGGCAAGGGCGTGCCATCGGGCCAGTATAACTTCCACGAACCGCAAAATTCGCTTCGGCCGATCTCCGGTCGGACACCCCACAGGTCTGCGGCTGCCTCGTTGAAAAACGTAATCTTGCCCGTCGCATCCGTCAGGTAGATGGCGGCGGGCAGTCGCTGCAGGATATCTTCGGATAGGTCTACCATGCCGCCCCCGCCGCTTTAGCAATGACCGCCCGGAGTAGCTTCGAGCTCGTGAGACTCTCATGGGTGGCGCAAATTGCGGCCGCTATTCTCAAGTAGCGATGCATCCTATCATGGGCTGTGCCTTTGGAAAGGTCGATCCGAGCCCAAACCGCGCCGAGCCCGCCTCAGGCAGACTTTCCGTCGAACAACACGGTAAGAAGCGATTTGATACCGATTGCGACCGGCCCTTCAATCTAGCGCTTTGAGCGTCGGGCCCTTGCCCTCGAGCAGTCCTATCGACGGCTTCGGCTGCTACGCCAGTCTACCCCCGGCGAGCGTGCGTTCAGTCGGTATGGCAAACAATTCCCGCAGCTTGGACGCTGCAAGCGGCCGGCTCAACAAGAAGCCTTGCGCCTCACGAAAGCCCTCGGCCTGGACCGCCGCCAACTGAGCCTGCGTTTCGATGCCTTCCACGGTCGTCATGATCCCCAGACTTTCGGCAAGGCCGGACACCGCCCGCAGGACGGCAACGGATTCCCGGCTGTCAGGAAGGTCCTTGATGAATTCACGGTCGACCTTGATCTTGTCGAAAGGAAAGCTTCTCAAATAGCCGAGCGAGGAGTAGCCGGTGCCGAAGTCGTCCATTGCGATAAGCACCCCCAACTTTCGCAGCTCCTGGAGAACAGCGATATTGGTGGTCGTATCGTCGAGGAGCACCGACTCGGTGACCTCCAGCTGCAGCCTTCCGGCATCGAGGCCCGAGAACGACAATGCGCGCGATACGGCGTCGACCAGAGCCCTGCTCTTGAACTGGACGGGAGAAAGGTTGACGGCGACCCCTATGCCTCTCGGCCACCTCGAAGCCTCAAGGCAGGCCTCCCTCAGGATCCATTCCCCGATTGGAACGATCAACCTCGTCTCCTCGGCAATGGGAATAAACTCGCTGGGCGGAACCAGCCCGTGGTTGGGCCGTCTCCACCGCAGGAGGGCCTCGCAGGCGTTGATGGCGCCTGTATCGACGTCGAACAAGGGCTGATAGTGAAGCTCCAACTCGCTGCGGTCGAGAGCTCCCGCCAGTTGCAATTTGGTGGTTTGCCGGCTTTGTAGCTGCTGATGCATGCCCACGTCGAAGCAGCTATACGAACCGGGGTGCTTCGCCTTGGCGTCATAAAGCGCAATGTCCGAGGCCTTCACCAGGTCATCCGGATTTTCTGCGTCACCCGGGGTGATCGCGATCCCAATGCTCGCCCCCGCTGTGAGGCGTTCCGTTTCGAGTTCAAAGGGTTCGGAAAGCGCCTCGATGATGCGGGTAGCAAGGCCCTTGGCATCGGCGTCGTGCACTATGCTCGACTGAAGGATGGCAAACTCGTCGCCCCCTAGCCGCGCAACCAAATCGTCGTTTCTTACGCAGTTCCTGAGCCTCTCGGACACTTGTCGAAGCAGCGCATCCCCGGCTGGATGCCCCAGCGTATCGTTGACCGTCTTGAAGTCATCCAGATCGATGCTGAGAACTGCGACCTGCCGGTCCAGCTTCCGGTCTAGCATCGCCTGTCGCAGTGCATCGAGAAAGCTTTCCCGGTTGGCGAGACCTGTCAGCATGTCGTGGCGCGCCATGTGGGCAAGCTTCGCTTGCGCAAGTGCTTGTTCGTGCTCGGCGCGCCGGCGCTGATCGATATCTTCCGCAAAGGCGATGCTGGATTTCGGCCGTCCATTTTCGTCGAAAATGAAGCTGACATTCACCGCACACCAGATCGAGGTACCGTCCTTGCGCAGATACCGCTTCTCCAGTTGGAACGGCGCCCCAATCTTGCTTTGCCTGAGCCAGAGATCGATATTCTCCGGGACGTCGTCAGGATGGGTGAAGGCCGCCATAGGGAGGCCCTCCAACTCTTCTCTTGTACGTCCAATCAGGTCGCAGAAGCGTTGATTGACCATCAGCACGTGATTGTCGAAATCGCGATGCAAAATCCCCATCATCGTCTGCCCGAAGACGGTCGCAAGCCGGTCCTGACTTTCCTGCAGAGACATCTCGATCGCGCGGCGTTCGGTGATATCGAGAGCCGAGCCGACATAACCCAGGAACGTCCCATCAGCCGCAATGCGGGGCCGTCCCACATCCAGCACCCAGCGCCAGTTGCCGTCTGAACACCTAAGGCGATATTCTGAGCGAACCGGGGTTCGCCTTTCGGCCGAGAATTTGAACTCCGCCTTGACGCGCTCGCGGTCCTCTTGATGAACTACATCCAGCCAGCCTTGGCCAAGTGCCTCGGCCTCGGTTTGACCCGTGAATTCCGTCCACAACCGATTGTACATTGTGCCGGCCCCGGTCTGATCGGTGGCCCAGATCATCACCGGTGCGTGGTCGGCCATCGCTCGGAAACGAGTCTCGCTTTCCCCGAGCGCGGTCAGCAGATTGCGCAACTGAGTTACGTCGGAGATCACGCCGACGACGAACTGCTCTTCACCCTTCGCAGCGGGAAGTGAGACCCGCCGTTTGCGGGTGATCAGGTGACGGACCAGTCCATCACGATCGGTGAGGTCCTCCGCGACCTCTACCTCGGCGCCCGTAGCAAGAACCTCATCGTCTGTTGCGCAGAACCGCGAGGCTTCGTCATGAGAGACAACGTCGTAGTCCGTCAGGCCAATAAGTTCGCCCCGAGTTCGGCCCAGCATTTCGCATGCCGCGTCGTTCACAAAGCGAAACTGATGCTCGCGGTCCTTGATCAAAACGGGCTGCGCAATTCCGCTTAGGAGGCGGCTCAGGGTATCCAGTTTGGCATCGGGAGTCATCGCACACTCAACAACATACTCGCCGCTGGCAAAATCAGCGGACTGTGGGAGTTTTCGACGCTCACTCTTGTTTAGTGAGAGTTCGTAAACAGGCGATGAAGTTCGATGTATAGGCAGGAGTGATGACGACCGTCCATTCAACTGTATATCGTCGGAGCTGCATGCCGCCTGCCGGGATCATGCACTAGAGTGCGCCAAAGTGTTGAAATGTGTCTCGGCGTGCAAGTTTGAGGATCGGCTTGCAAATTACCCCTAGCTGAGACCGAGCGCCCGAGCCTGGTGCCTATGCCGGGTCGCTTCGACCGCTTCCTTGCGGTGGCGTTGATGACGTCCCGACCCTTCCCGGAGGGGCATGCTGGTCAAGGGTTGGAAGGTCAGGAAGCCGTACGTCGCCAGCGCAACGCCGGGAGCCTCCGGCCGAAGTGGCAATGGGTCATGAAGGTTATTGAGCAGGGCGACTGGGCCAATGAAATTGGTAGGTGGAGCGGCATCTTGCAAGGCGGGAGCCATGGCGCGCCTATCACCATCGTTTTTCACTCCAGCATCAGAGCCAGGCATGGGCCGGACCTCACACGCCCCCCTGTCCGGAGACCTCGTCATCCGCACCGGACGGGCCCGTTTCACCATCGGCGACCAACAGATGGACGCAGTCGCGGGCCAGATCCTCGTGTGCCCGTCTGCCATCGTACACGGTTACAAGAACCTGGGACCGGGGTTGCTCAAAGCGATCAATATTCACGCCAGCGGCACCATCACTACGACCAGGTTGCCGGGCTCAATCCCAGAACGATCCACCACTCAAGTTCCATAGCAACATGAGGGCGACACCTCTACGCTAGTCGTACGAACCACTTCCCTTGGCGGAAGGGCCAAACGCATCGACCCTTCCAGCCCGGCACGGAAGCCGCCCAGACACCTGACCGTCGCGGCGGCTTCCGTGATCCCGCGAGCCAGAGCCGGCGAGTGCCCCCCCGCCAGGCGGGGCCGCCTCTGTTGCACCCTGACTAACGCGGCGACGCGAACTCAGTGACCACCCCTTGCCAGTCTTAATGCCAGAGATCCGCACCAGCGGTCCAAGCAACAAACTATAGCGGGCGTACGGCGAACATGTCGCGCTACCCTGGCTTGTCCAACGCTCCCAGGTAGACTCCAACATCACCGCGAGCGGCGCCGAGCTGCGTTTCAGGCGGCTGCGCAGGGCTGCGCCTTCCCAGCAGTTGACGAGGAGTTCGGCGAGCGCGCGGGTGTCGATGCCCGGGGCGATGGTGCAGTCGGCCTTTCTCGCCGGACGTCCACCTCGCTCCTGGAAACGCGCATCCTCTCCTATACTAGACCGAATAGTCTAGACTGAACGGTACAGTGGTGGCCAACTCGAATGTCAGTCAATGCCATAGCTTGACCCGCAGATGTGATCGACCCCGCGAGTTGCCTGCGTAAGGAGGCCGGACCACCGCCAGAAGGCGTCTTGGGCTGCGCCATTCGCCTAGGGCTCTGGCCAAGGTCCAAGACAGTCGCGAAGGTGAGGAATGAGCGTCGCATAACCAACACTCCACGGCCCGACTGTTGGCGTCGCGCAAACTACTCAACCACTTGGGATCGCGTCAGATCGGGCGGGCCTTCTTCCCACTGGGAGGTGGGAACGCCCCGTCAGTTTCCAGCACCTGCCACAGAGACACCGTATCAACCAGCGAACCGGTGCCATCTACGACCGTTATCAGGCGACCGGCGCGAGAATCGGCCGACCACAGGCCCTCTTGCAGCAACTCCCTGACGGTCCGCTCGGCTTCGCGCCGTGCCTCCTCCGGGCCTGCGGCATCGAAGCCTTCGACGTCGCGGATGAACTGATCCTGATCGGTGATATGCAGATAGTAGCGCCCCATAGCGGCGCGAGGATAACCACGTCCCAACCTGGGAGCAAAGTAACAAGTTCGGCTTAGGAACAAAAGCCGGTCCTGCCCCACGACGACCTCGCATTTCGCGCAGCACGTTGGCTATGGCTCGTCCGCCCAGCCGAAGCCCGGGAAGTGCGTGGACAGCCGAAACAGTTCTCCCGTGCACGAGACGCCCAATTTGTCAAGCAGATGGCGGCGGTAGACCTCTATCGTACGGTAAGACAATCCAAGCCGAGCACCCATCCTCTTGTTGTCGAGCCCTTGGACAACCAAACTCGCGACCAATCGCTCGCGGCTGGTCAATCGGTAAACAGTATCGCTTCCCCCATACGGAGCCAGGGGCCCGCGGCGTCGACGGCTCAACTCTTCGATGCACTCGACGATCGCCGAAATCGGGAGGTGTGCCGCCAGAACTTCGCTAGCCCCGCATCGCATGATCTCTGACAGCAGTGGAACAGAGATACTACGCGGAGCCAAGACGAGCGACATCACCTGACGCTGATGCAGAATGTCTACGACCCCGAGCGTAGCCGCGACCTCAGTCGGATCGCTCCCCAGATCCATGATAACAATATCGGGCGCGATCGACGACGCCGACCTCGCAACGCAGTCAACATCCGGGACTATGAGGACTTTGTAGTCCAATTCAAGGAGCGTCCGTCTGAGCGAGCTTGACCGTCGCGATTTAGAAAGGAAGGTGCAAACCAGGAGATGTGGAGACATGCACGATCAACTCTGCATTTGGCGCCCCCGCCGCATTCAACTGTATCCGATGATGCGTTCTTGGCAAGTCAATGCCGTAGCCTCACGAGAAAGTACTACAGCCTTCGATGCGAACATGCGGGTACCGAGGTCACGCCGCAGCTGCGGCTCTCTCTTCGTGGGTCGGAAATAGCTTTTCCACTACACTGTCGTCGGCCACCCATCGACAAGTGCGGTCAGGTTCCATCCGGATGCCCGCCAACCGGTGGCGGCGCCCTGCCTCACTCAGAGCCACTCTGCCATCTCTAGCCGGACCGGATGGGCGCTATCCCCTCGGGCACTGGGCCTGTTGCCTGAAGCAGACAGGCAACGGGTCGCAACCATCGGCAGCTAAGGCACAAGAGACCTGGTCCCCGCTTCCATTATCCCACGCGCAACCCCTGATTCGGGGCGTCCCATTCACGCTGCAGGAGCCGCTGCTGATGCCTCAGGCAGTGCGGGCATCGACACGGCGCAATCGAGGCGGCCCCAAAGTCGGCAGCAAGTTCGCAATGCCAACGGCGCGCTACTCTGCCACCTGTGGAATTTACAATTTTATCATCGCACGCAAGCATCTGGTGATCGGAATCGCAGTTGGTCGGTGCATGACCAACAGAGCAAAAGGGTGGGTCCTGGCCTTCGCCCTGTCAGTAGTCGCGTGGACGGCAATCGCCTGGGGGCTGGTCGTCATTTGGACGGGCACGTCGTCATGAGGGTCGATATCTTCGCATCAGCCACCGGCGCGGAAGCACCCTATCTCATTGTTCGCTACGGCCGCGGCCAGGAGCTGCCTGCACATCCCGACCGTATGAGCTGGCGATACTTGGCGACGCTCCGACCCGACCTCGATTCAATCGTCAGAATTGATGCACAGGTGATCGCCGAGGTTCAAAAGGCTGGCTTCACTGTGACTTGGAGGTCACCTTTCTAGTGTCGGCCTCGAGCGTCTTGGTCTCCGGGGCCCTAATGGTCATTCGCATTGCCTCGCGCCAAATCTTCTGGAACGCCGGCATCTTTGGCGTTCGAACCTACGCACTATCCAAGCGGCCATTACGCGGGCGCCATTTGCAAGACGAATACCGGACCTGATATTGTGCCATAGGCGTGCTGGAGCGAAGACGTCATGGCGTCGACTTTCAACATCCGGGAAGCAGCGGGCTACGAACAGCTCATGGGGCGTTGGAGCCGTCGTTTAGCGCCGCTTTTTATTGAGTTTGCGGGCCTTGGTCCCGATGAAGCAATCCTCGATGTCGGCTGCGGCACTGGAAGCCTGACTTTCGAGTTGGCCAAGCACGGCGATCTCCGAGAAATACGGGCCATCGATTACTCCGAGAGGTTCGTCACCGCCGCCCGGGATCGCAACACCGATCCGCGGGTTACGATCGAACAGGCCGATGCAGTCTCGCTGCCGTTCCCGGATGCCACCTTCGATCGCGCGATGGCGCTCCTCGTACTGCACTTCGTGCCCGAGGCAGACAGGGCGATCTCCGAGATGCGTCGCGTCGTTCGGCCAGGCGGTGTTATCGCGGCCACCGTATGGGACCATTTCGGCGGAATGCCCGGCATGCGCATGGCAATCGATACCATAGCCGCACTATCAGAGGACGGCCGGCGGCTTCGTCATTGATATATGCTTCATCCCATGATGCAACCTGGCGAAATGAAGAGCGCCTTCGACAGCGCCCGTCTGCTCGACATTGAGGAGCGTCAGATCATGGTCCGCATGGACTATTCCAGCTTCGATGATTCTGGGCGCCTATCGCAGCAGGGGAAGGACCTATCGGCAGTTTTGTGGCGGAGCTCCGTCCCGACGCGCTCGAGCACGTGACAGGGGGCGTTCGCGATGCCTATCAGGCCGGGAGGCCCGATGGTCCCAGATCCTTCGCCAACGTGGCCTGGGCATGCCGAGGCATCTCTGCTCAGGTGTTCTAACCCTTGGATCGGCACCCCGGAGATCCATCGAGGTTCAGTGCCCAGCTCTCGAACTCGTCATCTCACCCGTCTCGGGGTAGAACGCGTCTTGTCTTGTGCGAAGGGATCTCGTCAATAGACATAAATCATCAACCGCGTCCCATCGCCGCGAACGGCGAAGACGTCATCAGCGCCGTACCGTGCGCGACCAAGAGAGGAGACGATCCGCGTATCGATCGCCACCGCTCGATGCAAACGTTGGATCTTCCCGCTCCTTTCAAAGATTGCATCCAGTAGCTTCCGGGTTTGATGGCATAACCTGACCGACACGATCTTCACCTCACGCGCAAGGCTCCAAGCCTTGATTTCGGCCTCGGACACCTCGCCGCGGGCGGCCACCAGCAGCACCTGCTTTGCGTTGCCGCTGGTGCATTTGAGGGCGAGACCGTCACTGGCATCGGCTGGTCCGTCCGGCTCCAGATCGAGGCCACTGAGGCTGGCAAGATCGAGTGGGCCCCCATCAGTGCCGCCCATGCCCCCAAGGGGCGCGGCGTTGTTGCCACTTGGACCATTAATTGCAGCACCGGCGCCAATTGCCGGGCTGTCGTCGCCCCCAAGAAGGCCAACAGCGGCGACAGGGGTCAAAGCCAATCCCGCAAGAACCACGCTCAGCGCCGCAAGGGCGCGTAAGATGACATCCATCCAATCCTCTCCCGTTACCATGACCTCGAGCGAACTGCGCAAGGCCCCACAGTCGAATCGAATCAGTCAGCCTGGACCAACCAAGCTGAAGACTCGCTGACGGCGAAGGCGTCGCCCACTCACCACGGGTCTCTCGCCGTTGCACAATCGCGTTCGCTCATCACAGGAACTCGCTGTCAGTTCGCTTTTCTGGACATTCCGAACGCGGCGTCGGAGATCTGCCGGTGAAAGGCAATACGGCTACGCCCAACCTGCCGCGCGTCCAGGACAGCCCGGTGGACGTGACCAAGCACCTCGCTCACCGTGTTGGCGTGATCGGTGACGACCGCTCCTCCGACGCTGGCCTTCAGATTTATCGGTATGGAGTCGGCGACGCCCACGGAGATGCCCTCGAATAGTCTGCCGGATGGTTTCGGCCAGTTCTGCCGCTCTGGCTGGGCTGATGTCTGTCAGCAGGACGCCGAACTCCTCGTTCCCGATCCGACCGACAATGTCATCAGGTCGCACGGACTGCTCGGTTGCAGCGGCTGCCTTGACGAGCGCCTCATCCCCCACCGGGCCAGATCCGGGCGGCTCTCGTCGGAGAGTCGCCGGCGCTCCAGATCGACGACGAACTCCTCCCTTGCCCGCCCCAGAGTTGTACTGTCCTCAGGATCGATCAGAGTTGCCTCCTTCGAGCCAGTCACATCGTACATCTGGCGCTGTATGGACGATGATATGTGTCCGCTAATTGGACCAGAAGCGGTCGTTGGTGGTGCGGGAAACGTAACAATACCGCTGGATCGAGTGGTCTTCGTTATGTTTGCAACCAGAGCGCATCAAGCTGACGGAACGATCTCCAGCAAAACCAGTAGCTTAGCCGGAAATGTAACGAACTGCACAGAACCTTACATTGTCTGCCGGTACACTCACGGGCCCTCCGATCACGTTAGGCAGCGAGACGCTCCAGAGCATCAAGAACGGACTGCTGCAACTCTTCGTCGTGATGAGCAAAAACTATCTCAAGCCGTTTAGCGCCAACCACGGGGGCCGTAATCTGAACCCGGGCCCGGAAGTCCGAGGTTGTCGATATCGTCCAGTTACTCACGCCAGGCTCGCAGAGCAGGAGTACCGTTGCCACTCCATCAGTCGTCTCGGTCCGCGCGAAGCGCCAATCCCAGCCCTCAAATTTTGGTATCTGGCTAAACGCACGATCGGCGCTGCTTACATTTAGCGCCATAGCATCGAGCCACGCAGCCTCCGAGGTCGGGTCGCTTTGCAACACAACTACATCCCTATCGTAGTCGAGTTTGATGCGAGTTAGATTGTCGGTGATCATATTTCCATTCCTTTACGTTATTACACAATGTACTTATGTCGCTCAAAAGTTCGTCGGAATTCTATTGCATAACCATCCGGATGGGTCCGTTCCACTTGGAGCTTCCACGAAGATCAGATCGCGTCATCTAGGTTAAGCGCGAGCTTCGCGCGGAACAGTGCCGTTCCCAATTCCTGGCCTCGGGGCGACCTCAGAAACTCGTCACGCACCCAAAGCTGCCATCCCCATTCGTCAACGAACGGCAAGAACTCACCGGAGGCGCGAAGCACTATGTCGGGCTCGACGTATGGAGTGGCAACAGCCCCAAGGTTGATGGCGTTCCATCCGCGACCTTCGACAGCTGGCACGGCATAGAATTCATCCGTGAAAGGCGACTCGTAGTTGTAGCTGATGGTGAGTTCAAAGGTACCAAACCAGTCGAGACGTATGTTGTGCTTCTCCCAATGGACGGCCTGCCAGATGGTCTCAGCATGCGCGTTCGGGATGAGGTCGGTCACATTTATGTAGTCGGAGATAAAGCCGTTGAGTGCGGGCATGAGCGCTCCTTATTCGTTGAGTGGGTTTGTTGAGATTGGGGGCTGACCCACCATCTGCGGGTCAGCACCATGCGTCCTTGGGACCGCGACTTATGTCTCAGGCGCTTTGCACTGTGACTAGCTGCTAGAGCTGGTCGTGAATGAGCTGTTCGAGCCTGCGCCAGCTACCCTTGCATCGCCTGACCAACTCGGCGGCTTGGGTCGGGTCACAAAGTTTTCCCTGGTTGGCGAACACCTGCTGGACGATCGGGATCACGACCGGTGCTGGCGCCATATCCATCCGATAGTGCCAGAAGCGATCCTGGAAATTTTCCGGAAGCTTCGCAAAATGGTTGGTGGTCGCTAGGAAGCGCGTGGACGAATACATCTCGTCGTCCATAAGGTCCTTCAGACCATCAATGTCCCTATCTCGCAGACGGTCGATTTCGTTGACTATCGTGAAATGCTGAGAGAGGCCCATAAGGGACTTCTCCAGGTTCATCTGCCCGATAATCTGGCCCGGCGTGTCGGACGACCATTGGCCACCCTCGTAGGTTACCGCCGACAGGCCGACCTGTGGAAAGCGGGTGGTGAAGATCAGCTTGGTGAGGTGCGACTTACCTGTGCCGGGATCGCCGTGCAGCAGAAGGTTCTTGTGCTCCTGGCCCGTCGATAGCTCGGCCGCCGCCTTTGCCAGCTTGGAGCTGGCAAAGGGAAACGTGGCAATGCTGGTAGGCCTAAATGGCTGCAGCAGGCTCATGCGGCGGCTCCCGCACTGATGATTGGCGTCAAAGTGAGCGCGAAGTCGTCATCGTTGTCGTTCAGCAGCAGTTTTTCACGCACTGCTGCGGGCACAGTCTTCCCGGCGAGCTCGAGCACCTGGTTTGTGAGCGCGATGTTGTTGCAGCCGAACACCAACTCGACACTGCCCTGGGCGTTGATGCGCACGAGAGCGACCGCGAAGTGGTGGTCTGCATTGCGATTGGGCTGCAGCTCAGGCACCGACGGCACCGTTGTAAGTGCTTGCGCGGCTTCAAAGTGAAGCTTGGCGGCGAGAACAAGCTGCTGCGTCTGCTTCTGCTTGGGTACCTTGGCCTTCTTCACCCCTGATGGGCCGCCCTCTGAAGCAAGCCAGTCGACGAAGGATGTGTTTTTTGGCTTACGGTCGTAAGCCTCCTTCAACACCCGTGCGTAGGTGAACTCCTGGCCGCACTCGCCGAAAACATAGCGGATCACCTTGAGCTGAAGACTGGAACCCGCGGTCTGCCTAGTGTTGCGGTTGACGAGGGCCTTTGAGAGTCTCGCCTTGAGCGCAGTTTTGTCGATGATGCGCTCATACAGCGAGAAGCAGACTTGCAGAATCTCATACAATTCTTTATCTGCCGCACGTTGCAGTCCGTCTTCCCACACCTGACGACGTGTAGCGAGCTTGTCCAACTCTGAGAGGAAGCTGCTAACTTCCATCTGAGCCTGAGCGGACTTGCTGAATGTTGCCTTTTTTACTTTTGCCATTTGTACTTTGCCTTTTTTGGTGTTTAGCGCGGCGTGTTGCCGTCGCGGTAATACGTTTGCCAAAAGGGCATGCCCGATCGCAGATACAGAATGACCTCGCGCCAATCAGATAACCTTGGGCCAAAGGCAGCCACAAAGCGCAGGATCCCGCGAATTGGCGGTAACTGGCGGTACTTCGCGCTGTTTCGGTTGCTGCAGTTGAGCCCCAGCTACTGGCTGGCGCATGAAGAAGCGATTTCGGGTGTCAGCCCACAATCTCGGCTGCCGACGGAGTTTGAACTGGTGCGCCAAACCTACGGGCTTTTTGGCCCGCTATGGGAGATCCCGTTTTGGGAGTGGTGGGTACAGCGCGGACAAGGGGCGTTTGGCCTTGTCGATCCCGCCAAGCCTGTGGTCTTGGCTCAGACTCATGGTCAGGGACTGACGGAGGCGGCGGGCCTAAGTAGGAAGGTGCTCGAGCATTTCTCGGCGGCCGATCAGCCTCCCAGTCTGCTGCTCGCGGTTCCACTGAGTGGCAGTAAGGCGGCGATACTGGCGGAGTTCGAACGTCTGCTCGACAATGGCCGCGCAAACCTCAACAACGCGGCTCGCTATCAGATCATCACGGACAAGACGCGGCGCGAAACCGTGAACGCGGCTATCCGCACAGTGCAGGCGAAAGCGCATTTCGGCGGCCCTCTGTATGTAGCGGGGAATCGCGCGGTGATCGCAGAGTACGTTCGAACCGACGATAGCAAAGCTAGTGGCTACGGCGATGAGCGCCGGATCATGGCGATGGTGACGAGCCGCCAACTCAAGCGCGCGCACATCTGGTCCGAGAATGCCGCTCGTGGCCGGTTTCCCAGTTCGCAGCCGCCGGCAAGTGACAAGGATTGGCCTCCATTCGACTTCCAGGAACTTGAACCTAGACTCGCCGCATATGCTCATTCCAGCCTTGCGGCTCTTGAACGAATTCCCCTGGCACAGCGCACGAACGAAGAGCGATACGCGGGTCGCAATTGGACCATTCGGTGGTAGGCTATTTTGCCGCCATGTGTGCCGCCGCGAGGACCTGCTGATAGATCTCCTCCTCGGCCTCAGCAGATATCTCCTCACATCGAAAGCCAAAGCTGGACGAGATTATGCTGGCGTCGAGTAGCTGCTCGCGAAACGAATACAGCGTGATGGATGGCTCAGGTGGGACAAGGGGGTCTTGCTGATCCGTGCGACGGAAGAACCCGACCTCGAACTTATAGGTTTGCACCTCTCCGTGAAGTTCCACCTCATGTAGGCCCACGTAGCTGTGGTCCGGCATGAAATGGGAATGACTGCCAGGGGGCGAAACCGCCAACTGCTCGATCCAGGAGGCGATCATCACGTTCTTTAGATGCGCTTGATTCTCGGCCTCGATGTCCAACTGGCCGAATACGAGTTCGTCGACACCATCAATGGCTTCAAGCCGATCGGTGAGTTCTTCCGGAAATCGTTCCAACGAGTAGTCGACGAGTGCCATTGCTGCTCCCTGCGACAGCTAGCGGGGCTAGCTGAGCAAAGCGTCTGGTCGTCCTGCGCAACACGGTGTGTTGCTGGGCACTCGCAGAGCTTTGAGTTTCCATTTCAATTGGAACTAGCAGAGGACGGATCATTCGTCTTCCAGTGATTGGCATGGGATATGGACCAGCGGTTCTCGATGAATCACTGGTCTCGAAGTTTCGATGGATCGCTGATTTCTGACCTGAGATGCGAAGCCATTGCTACGGTCCATGACCGCCCGCCTGGTTCTCAATGATGTCACATCTTCCTCAACCACAACGGCGTGGCCTGATCCAGTCGGGGTCAGATGGTTTGGTGAGCTTTCTCGCTCATGAGTTCGCGTAGCAGGAAGAACTGCTCGTCCGTGTACCCAGGCAACAGCAGTTCCTTCATGCAGTAGGCAACGCCGTGTGGGAGATCGTTGATCGGTTGAAAGTCGATCGTGCCGCTCGGGCAGAGTTTCTTCCAGACCAAAGCAGAGGTCATTCGCAAGCCCTCCTGCGTGCCCGCGGGAAACCGCAGGAAGCCATGCAAGTGGATGTTGCTGGCGACATGCTCGATGAAGAACACACCATCGGTGCGCTCGTCGGCCTGCTTTTTGCTCCAGCCGGGTCCAAGCAGCTTGCGATCCATCCGAGCACAGAAGTCTTTCGCACGCTTGCGGATGCCTTGAATTGTGCCGTCCTGGTTCGTCGCCAGCGTTACGAAGTACTGAAGGTCGAGGCCTTGGCACATCTCGACGTAGGCGGTTCTCAGTTCTCTTGGGTTCAATTCGTCTCCTTGGGCGGATATTCCGCGGCCAAGGATATTTATGCAGACGAGATATCTGCCGCTTACGAATTAGGACCCTGAGGAGGCTCCCTATTTTGCGCGCTTCTTCGTGGGCTTCGTCGGCGCAGTTTGGCCCGGCTTTCGACCCAGCCCGATCTGCCTGGCTAGTTGAGAGCGAGCTTCCGCATAGTTCGGCGCGACCATCGGGTAGTCTGCTGGTAAGCCCCACTTGGCCCGGTACTCTTGAGGCGTCAGTCCACGAACCGCGAGGTGCCGCTTCAAGCTCTTATAGGGCTTGCCGTCCTCCAGACTGATCAGGTGATCCGGCGTGATCGTCTTCTTGACCGGCACAGGCGGTTTTGGCGGCTCTAGTTTCAGCGGCGTCGGTACGGAACCGCCGAGCTGCTGAAGTGCGGCGTAAACCGAAGTCAGCAGTTCGGGAATGCCGGTCGGCGATAACGGATTGTTGCTGACATAGGCGGACACGATATCCGCACTCAGCCCTACTAAGTCAGTGCGTTGTTTTTCCGTCACGTGGTGCTCCTGCGATCCGCCGAAGTTACGAGGGCCACCCTTCGGGGTCAACGCGTTGGAGGGGTATCCGCTGGGCCGACGACGCTCAGAATATCAGGAGCTGTGCAGAACATTACGTTTCGAGCTAAGCCGTTGAAACCGATGGCGAGTTTTCCTGGGTGGTCTTCGGCGGCAAACAGAAACATAACGTTTTGTGGGGGATGCGCGAAAAGGTTATGAAATGACGAAGCTACAAGGCGAAGTTTAGTGAGCGTGATGGTGTCACCCTTCCCCTGCCATGGGCTACTCGTTGATATAGCCGAAGCGACGGCCACTTCCCATCACCCTCACGTCTGCCACGCGATCACCGAAGGCAACCCCAAAGTCATCCTCCTCTAGGGCCCACATTCGATATTTGCCGCCTTCCTGGTGAAAGAGCAGCACCTTACCATCGTACATGTCCAGCCCGTGATCCTCGGGGATAGGCAAGGTTATCTTCTCCATATGGTTGTTTCCCAATCGGAGGTTCCGGGTCACCTCTTCCCCGCTCGGTGTGAGGAACGTTATGGCTCCAATTATGGAGTTGATCGGCTGGTTCGCTGGAGCGTGGAAGCCGAAGAGACGGTTCATGCCACGAGGCATGTCGATCTGGTTGCCAGGCCTGTTCAATCCCCGATTTCGAGTCACATAGCCTGCCTCAATCCAGAAGGTCTCGGCCGGAGCAAACTCCGCCTCGGCAGTGGGCGCTGGCGGCAACTTCTGCTCGGTCCAGGTCGCAGTGTACAGCTCCAGCACCTCATCGAGTGGCGTTGCAGCGTTCCAGAGTTCTTCAGAGGCGCGGTGCGCTTTCCTAAACGTCCTCACATATTCCGCATTCTCGGAAGCGAATAACGCCACTCCGCATTCGATGCTCTGAGAGAGGCCGTTCGCTGAAAAGTTGCCCGACCCCGCCACCATCCCGAAGCGCCCATCAGTTGAGTTGAGCAAAAAGCCCGATTTCATGTGATAGTCGCATCGCGGAACAAAGCCTACTTGATCCACAATCCATGCGCCGTCATGAATGCGGACTTCGGTGTTTGGTTTCTCTTGGATAAAGGAGAGCGCCTTCGGATGAGTTCTTCCGTAGTCCAGGCCGAACAGCCATCTCGTAGTGAGACTGCTCCAGAACCCCGCACCGAATTGGAGGTCAAAACTTGCCGCACCCGATTGGGTGGCATAGGCATAGCAACCGAGGAAATCGTTGCTCTGTACACGACCGTGTACGTCAAGCAAGGCGGCCGCGGTTGTTGGGCCTGATTTCGGATTCTGCAGGAAACCGCGAACCCTCATGACGTTTGCCGCCGCAGATTCAGTGCTAGCAGTTCGGCTACAGCATCGTCATCGCTAATGTCAGAGCTCCATCCGTAGGCAGCGGATACGGCCGTATCGAGGTTGGAATGCAGCGCGATCAGCCAGGCCGGCTTTTCATTATACAGCCGAGTCAATGTGCGCCGCTTCAGTTCCTTTGCCGCGTCCTCGTTCACCGCCTTCACCACCAGCGGCATGCCAGAGTCCGCATCTACCTCCTCGCCGGTAAGTTCCTTCGGGTTTAGCCACCGTTCCCGCGCGCGATTGAGTTCGATCGCTGCCCTCGCAATTTCGACCGCCCTAGAGTCTACCATTGCTGCCGAAGCATCCACGTTAGGGGACATTCCTTCTGGGAAAGGAAACGTCTCAAACGTCGTGCTGGGTGTGTAGCGTGGATCATTCCCCACGCCGAGGTAGCTGCACATGCGTAGGGACCAGTTGTCATGGAACCTGCTGTGTAGAATCCCAAAGGTCAGATCGTCGTCGCGCGCGACGGCAACCACCATGTTATCTGCTAGAACTGACGTGGACACCCACCGGAATATGCGGTGTTTTGATACGCGGGGCGTCGCTATGAACCGAGATTTTCCCTTGAGCGCCTGTCTCATTGCGGGTCGACGGTTCCAATGGAGCCACCAAGTCTCCAGAGCCTCCTTTTGGTTCATATTCGCCCTGTGCTCCCGCACGGGGCTGATGAACGAAAATGGTGCCTCGTAAAAGGATGCCTCCAGCTCAGTGAATGGTGAGAAGTCAATAATTGAGCGACCGTACGGCCGGTTCACTATCTCATCCCCAATCAGGTAGGGCACCACGACATCGCTGTTCGGCCTGCCATTAGGGTTGCCGGCGGCAAGGAGCATCCCCCTCGCGTCGTCCGCATCGACGAGGAACGTGGCCGACTTGAGGCCTAGGCGGTCGGCATCCGCGCGGTTAAGGCTGCCTCTCGGGACCACGCCCTGGAACGCAACTCCTTTGTTCTCGGCCAGCTTTTCGGCCTTGGTGAGATCGACACCAACAAGCCCCGTCTTTGCTGTTAGGTCGGAGAAAATCTCATCAACTTCCACGCCATTGAGGCGTGGCTTCAAGCCGCCTGTGCGGTCGCCAAAGCAAACGAGCGCCACCCTCACGGAGGCGCCGTCGACGGTCCAAGGCTCATCAGCCCAGGCCTCGAAAATACGCCCCCGTTCCATTGCATCGGCGAGAACATCCCTGCTCTTGCCGTCGGCGATGGAGTTGGTGGCAACAAGTCCAACGCGCTCGGTCTTCGCCTCAAGCGTCCTACCTGCCTTGTAAAACCAGAAGCTGACCAAGTCCGCACCGTCCGGGACGGCATGGTTGTAGACCCTGCGAAGCCTCGACACATAGTCCGACCCAAGCTCCGGCTGCAGCTTGCGACTGCCCAAGAAAGGGGGATTGCCGACAACTACATTGGCCTCCGGCCACGTAGCCTCAGCTCCGCTCTCATCGAGTAGGGCGTCTCTATTGGAGATGGTGTTCAGCGACTTGAGAATGGGATTTCGCGTGACATCAAAGCCGTTCTTGCGCATCCACTGGATCTCGCCGATCCAGACGGTCACGCGCGCAAGCTCCGCGGCGTAGGGATTAAGCTCAATTCCAAGCACCGCCTCCGGCGAAACCTCCGGGGCGCCCCGTTCAATTCCTAAGCTCTCGCAATCCAGTCGAACGCGATGGTCGATGTCCTTAAGAGCGTGCAGCGCCAGATAGAGGAAATTGCCGGAGCCACAAGCCGGGTCCAGCACGCGGAACTCGCGGAGGCGCTTCAGGAAAACGTCCCGGATAAGCTTCGCCTGATTGAATCGCTCTGTGGCCCTCTTCCTGAGCCTGGTCACGGCCTGCTGTCGTGCCTTCTCAGTCGCTCGCGCTTCGACAGGATCGCTGCCGTAAAGTGCAGCGGCTTCCGCCTGCACGGCGCGTATTTGATCCTCTGCCTTCTCCCGGTCCGTGAAGAGCCGCTTCACTTCGGCAAAGGCGTTGTTCCACTCGTCGAGTAGCGGGTTGATGATCGTCGGCTGTATGATCATCATGATTTTGTCGCGGTCGGTGTAGTGCGCACCGAGTTGTGACCGCTTAGCCGGATCGAGGCCTCGTTCAAACAGTGTTCCTAGGATCGAGGGGTCGATATCTGTCCAGTCAAGCTTTGCAGCTTGTCCGACCAGCGCCAGGTCCTCCTTCGTAAGGTCGATGACCAGCGCGTCATCGAAGAGCCCACCGTTGAACCACTCGATCTGATCAACACCGAAAAGCCCGCCGCTCTGCATCTTTTCGAAGAGATCGCCTAACAACCTGCTCCCCACACTTGGGTCCGCAAACGCACGGTTCAGAATCTGCGTAAAAATCTGACGTGGCAGGAGATCGATATCTTCCGCGAACATGCAAAAGACCAAACGGTTGATGAAGTGCGCTACCTGGTGCGCGTCATTGCCACGATTACGCAAACTGATGGCAAGCGTAGCAAACTTGTCAGCAGCCTCTTTGGTAAGGGCCTCGACTGTCTTCTTGGGCCTCAGCCGGTCCGGGTCAAGAAACACATGCCGAAGAAGCTCTCGCTTCGAGTGGCTAAGTAGGTCATCAAGGGTGACCTCATGTCTTTCGGAGACGGTATTGGTCCAGTTTGTATGAACGACGATCCGCTCCATGTCGGAGACAACCAGCAGCGGCGGATTCTCCAGCGCGACAGCATATTGCTGAAGCTGCGCGTACGCCGCCTTTAGGTCTTTGCGTTTCCCTTTGTACTCCCAGCCGAACGCTCCCCGGCGCCACACGTCAGCCCAGCCTTCGCCTCCGGCGGTCTTTGAGGCTCCGCGTTCAAAGCAGTACCATTCCCCTTTGGGGTCGGCCGCGATGGGCTGCTCCACGCCAAGCATAGCGCAGAGATCATTGAAGTGGGATTGGGCCGCCGATCGCTCTTTTAGTTCGGAGGCCCGCCACTTTTTTACGAAGAGCTCTGGGGTCATAATGGAGTTCTGGAGATTCATTGTTTCGCCCAGATTTTGCGTCGAAGAGCTAGTTGTTCGGGTAGGCCACGTTCTCTGTTGTTTCGCCGACGGTTCTCCCCTGACGGGGCCTTCCAGCGTCGCGACTGGATGGCGAACTCCCAGAATACTCTCCCATAGTGGAAACTCGCCGACTTTGCGATGGGCCCGCAGCAATCGCATCGGAGCCCGTGCTGCTCGGCCGGGGATCGCTTTCTGGTCGTCCCTTCCGTCAAACGACAACATAACGATTCGCGTGGCAACGCACGGAAAGGTTATGCTGTGAAGCAGGCAAAGGTACTGTCGGACGCAGAGCTGAAGCGCGTCCTAGTGATGATTGCGCAGAGTCGACATGCTGCGAGGAACCGGGTGCTGGTACTGTTGAGCCACTACGCTGGGCTGCGAGTCGGAGAGATCGCAGCCCTCGCGTGGGGCGACCTGCTGGAACCCAGCGGCGATATTGCCCGTCAGTTTCGGCTGAAGGCTCAACATACAAAGACCAACGAAGCGCGAACCGTGCATGTCAGCGGAAAATTGGCGCGCGAGCTTGCAGGCTACAAAAGTTGCCTCAAGCAAGAACTGAAACGATCGACGCCCTTGGTCGCCTCTCAGAAGGGTGGGTCATTCTCCGCGAACAGCCTGTGCCAGTTACTCGGGCGCATATATGGGGACGCAGGAATCGTTGGAGCATCCTCACATAGCGGCCGACGTTGGTTTATCACGAACCTGGCGCATGCTGGGACATCACCGAAAGTCATCATGACGCTGGCAGGGCATCGCAGCCTCGCCACGACACAGCGTTACATCGAGGTGAATGATCAGATGATGGCGAACGCTGTGGAGCAACTAGCTTTCCGCTAAGGGTGCCAGAGCGCGCACCTCGCATGCTGTGCGGCCGACCGTGCCGGCGACGTCGCGTCCCAGACTCTGGCGTTGGCCGGAAGCATCTCGAACCAGAGGAGTCGAGATGCAAGTAGACCGATCAGTAGTCCAACTGTAGCGTTCCCCATATGTTCAAGGATCAGTGATTCAACCAACGGGTGCATCCATCGTGAACGACGGCAACGCTCTCTTGGAGGACCGGAAGACAGCCGGGCCGACGACTACGCTTCGCGACGTGGTCTTCATAAGCAAAGCGACACCTGGGGACGATGAGTTCGTCCTGTGGCTAGCTCCCCGCCTTGAAGCTGCGGGCTACAAAGTGTTTGCCGACATTCTGGAACTCAGTGGTGGCGATCGGTGGCGAAAGGAAATCACGACAGTACTTCAAGAGCGCGCCGTAAAGATGCTCTTATGCTGCAGCGACACCACCTTGGCGCGTGAAGGCGTGCTCGAAGAGATCGAGATAGCTACGGACTTGGTAAAGTCCATTCCGGACCCGCATTTTATCATTCCTCTCCGCATGGAGAAGTTCAAGAAAGTCTTTGGCATTGGTGGACTGCAGTATGTGGATTTCGTGCGTGGCTGGGCGACCGGTCTTGAGAATCTGCTCGAGTTGCTGAAGAAGCGAAAGGTGCCTCTGACGACAGCCGCTCAGATCAACCCCAATTGGGAAGTCTATCGCAAGCGGGGTTCCGTCCCCCTTCTCGACGAACCGGAGCGGCTCACGTCCAATTGGCTGCGGATAAGTGAGATGCCAGACTCAATCTCCTATCTCGAACCCAATGGTTCGGCGGATAGGTTCGCACTCGCCAAAGCCTGTGAGAGGTGCGCTTTTCCCGTGACCCCCAGTGGAAAGGGCCTTTTCGCCTTTGCTGAAGTTGGTGCGATAGACGCCGCGTTAGTGTCGGTGGCGTCGTTCAAGGTGATGAAGGCAATCCCACTAGACACGTTTCTTCAGGAAGGGTCGGCTGCACACGATCTGAAGCGACAGGACGCCCAGAACTTGGTCAATGCCATGTTCAAGAGAGCTTGGAATAACTTCTGCAGGGAGCGGGGTCTCCTCGAATACACCTACAGCAAAGCGGTGGGCTTCCATGTGTCAGAGAGCCAGGCCAAGATTGGAGCACGCATACCGTGGGGCAATCAGGGCGAACGTCGCTGGTCGATGCTGCGAAACACGGCCAGGGGCCACGTGTGGCAGTACGGTGTATCGGTCCTACCCGCGTTTTGGCCCTTCGCTCATTTCAAGCTGAAGTCACGCGTGCTGTTTGCGCCGCTTGTGGGGGAGAAGGCCGACGACGTCTACGACGACAGCAAAAAGCAGCACCGGCTCCGACGCTCGATTTGTAAGGGGTGGCGCAACAAGCAATGGCACGGGAGGGCGCTTGCGTTCCTTGAGCTGTTGTCGGGTCAGTCGGCGTTCATCCAGCTTTCGCTCGGTGGTAGCGCGCGCGTCATGTTGGACGCCGCACCTATGCTCTTCACGTCCCCTGTCAGCACGCAACTTCCCGATGACCTGACCGACGATCAGGACGAGCAGGACGCGAGCACTTTGGGTCGCCCAGAATCTGACGAGGACAGTGATGGACCTACCTGAGAAAACGCTCGTCATCGACCATTTCCTAGAGCCGCCACTTGAATTCGGGTTCGGGCAGAAGACCGCGCATCCGAAAGATGGACTATTCCTCTACGGGCCACACTCCCGGACTGGCAGAGCTAAGGAGATCCGAGTCGGGATCATCGGGACGGCCGCCGGGATCGGGTATTTTCGCACTTGGGCCCAGCGCATCAAAGGGCGCATCGAAGTGCCGCCGCCGGGCAAAGGAGAGAAAGCCGATCGAATTCACCTCGCCAACTTTCCCGGTCTTGAGCCGACTTTTGGGATCAACTTCGACCCAAGTCATTGTGTTGGTTACCCAATCGACCTGAAGGATATCGATCGGACCACCCGTATTCTTAATCCGCACGAAGCGGTGGCGAAGACGGTCGATCTATACCTGGCAAAGGCCAAGCGCCACCTTTCGCAGGAAGAGCACGTCATCGACGTTTGGGTCCTGGTTCTGCCCGAGATCATCTTCGAACGATGCCGTCCGGCATCGAAGCGCACGGGCCTGCCCAAAGAGAAAGGCGACTTCGGCAAGAAGCAGAAGAAGCCAGCAAACTTGCCGCTCTTGGGGGACATGGTCGATCAGGAATCGGAAGCCATTTTCGAGGACGTGCCCGACTTTCATCGACAGGTGAAAGCCCACTTCCTGACTATCGCACCGACGCAGCTCCTCCGCGAGACTACGCTTGCCCCGGAGGCGTTCAAGAACAAGGCCGGCTATCCAGTTAGGAAGACCCAAGACCCAGCTACGGTTGCATGGAACATTGCCACGGGCCTTTACTACAAGACCCAGCCGCGACCGCCATGGCGTCTTTCAGATGTGCGCCCCAAGGTGTGCTACGTTGGGCTGGTCTACAAGAATCTGCCCAACGATAAGAACGGACATGCGTGTTGCGCCGCGCAGATGTTCCTCAACGAGGGCGATGGTGTTGTTTTTCGAGGCGCCAATGGCCCGTGGAAAACGGGCGACTTCGAGTATCACCTGCGGCCAGACGCGGCGAAGAAACTGCTCGGCACAGTTCTCGATACCTATGCTCAGACGCACGATGGTCCACCTCGCGAGCTGTTCATACACGGGCAGACTTATTTCAATGACGAGGAGTGGAAGGCCTTCGAGGATGCGGCGCCTAAAGAGACGAATGTCGTTGGCGTTCGCATCCGTCAAACCGGAGGCGACACAAAACTGTTCCGAGACGGCGATTATCCGGTGCTGCGGGGCACGGCCATGCTGCTTGACGACCGAAACGCCTATCTCTGGACGACCGGTTACGTGCCGCAACTAGCAACGTACATAGGCCCTGAGACCCCGAACCCGCTGTTCATTACGGTTCTGCGGAGCAAGGGCGCGATGCCCGACATCAGAACGGTGTTGCAGGACATCATGGGGTTGACGAAGATCAACTACAACTCGTGCAGCTTCAATGATGGGCTACCGGTCACGGTGCGCTTTGCAAAGATGGTAGGCGAGGTGCTGACTATGGGGTCCGCTGAAGGCGCCGATCGCCAGCCGTTTAAGTTCTACGTGTGAGACGACGCTGATGCTGTTTGCATGGATCAACGGCCAAAGGCGTCAGCCGCTTTCAAAGGGGGAGCGGGCTCGTTGCGGACACTGTGAGAACGAGTTGACCGCGGTCCTGCCCCTTCAAAACGTTGCCCACTGGCGTCATTCGTCGCGTGATTGCGACGTGTGGAGCGAGCCCGAAGGCGCTTGGCATTTGAAGTGGAAGTCGTACTTTCGCCCCGAAGAATGCGAAGTGAGCCTTATCGACAAGAGCAGTGGCGAAAGGCACAGGGCCGATATTCTCTGCAGCGGCCACCACTATCGCACGGTCGTTGAGCTTCAGCACTCATCGATTGCAGATGAGGAGCGCGCCGCTCGGGAGGCGTTCTACGGACAAGAGCACCGCATGTTCTGGCTGTTGGACATGGCGGACGAGAACTCCTTTCGCGAGATTAGCTTGGGGATGTCTCTCGACTTCCGGAGCCGTCCTGCAACAGTCGGGAACACGCAATTTTACATCATGCGGTGGGCAGGTCGCAGCAGCCAGTTCATCGAGAAGTGGAAGCGTTCGAACGAACACGTATTCTTGAGCTACAAGGACGTCGTAATGTACCTTGCCACCCCGAAGGCCTGTTCCTCGATCATGTCTATGCTGAGGAAGGGCGAATTTGCCCTTTCACTTCTGTCGGCAGCGGAGTTTCTCGAAGCCGTTCGTGGGTAGTGAAGCATGCCGGAAGCTGCGCAGCCCCTGAGGTCAGAAGCAGCGGCAGAATTTGCCTTCGCCTGCGTTTGAGCAGCGAAGGACAACGCTTCCCGCTGCCTCCGCCTCCGCCCAAACTCTCGCTAGAACGTGCTACCCTCAACGACATCCCGGGTGCCCTTCCAAAACGGTACCGGAAAGATATCGATGGGCGTCGCGCTGCATTTCGGGCAATGCCACATGTTCGATGCCATCTGCACGCCCGAGAACTTTCCGTCGCAGTGCAGGCAGTACCAGTCTGCTGATGGTTCACCCTGCATAAGTGGATGAATTACCTGCCCCTGTGCATCCGGCGTCATTGCATCGCGTGGCCAGTCGTCGGCGATTCGCGCCTGAAGTCTGTCAGCCGCCTCGTTCAACAGCTTCATAGCTCCGGCCAGCACTTGTGGATCGTCGATCGCGCAGGGACCGTAGGTGTCGATCTCAGCCGGTTCTGAAGGTGCGTGGCCGAGACGAATGCACCAGCGTTCGCCCCAGATGAGCACATCCATGAAGTCTTCGGTCAACGTGCATTTGTGCCCCGCTAGCTCCACCGGCGTGTCATTCGACGTGTCGCGCGGTGGGGCCGGATATTTTATGTCGTAGAGAAGATTTTCAGCGCGCTCGACCTGCAGCCACGTCGGCCGCCAGCCCTTGTCGTAGCCCTTAGTGAGGGCTGTCCAACGCCGGAAGTCGCAGATTTGCGCGATAGTATCGAGGGCGCTGTGGTGTGGCACATCCATGCCCTTCGCGAGCGTCTTGGCCGCTATTTTCAGTGCGACGAGGTCTTCATGATCGCTATTCATTGGACAGTTCCTGTGGTGTAGGGATCTGACCAGGTGCCCACTGCCAATCGATCCGCCCAATCGGGAACGGTCAAGTTGGTACCATCTAGAAAAGCACTGACATCGCTTCGCAGCTGGTGGGCACACAAGCCTGTGCTTAAGGCTCAACGGCGAAGCTACCAGATATCGACCCGCCGTCAATTGTCAGTTGAAGCTGCCTTCCAACTGCTCGGCCACATCGTCCGGCACGACATCCGAGTAGTACATCTCGATCATCCGAACGGACGTGCGCATGTTGATGGCGAGCTTGTAGACGTCCGTGCCCTTCCGGATTTGGTTCGACGCGTAGGTGTGGCGGAAGCTGTAGGCGGTTCGCTCGCGTCCGAATGCATCAGCCTTCAGCTTGGCCGCAATCAGCAGCTGGTTCAGGCTGTTCTTGATGGAGCCGATGCGATTGCCATCGACGTTGGCGAACACGGGATCGCTCGGCTCGGGCGGATGCCCGTGCAGACGCTCGTAAGCACCCCACAGATTGTCAAAGGCACCGAACACGCCGACGTTTGGCACGAGCCGCTGCGGCTGCTTCCCTTTGCCGTAGGCATCGATCCGAACTCGACGCTCCGCGATCGGCTTGTTCCGCTCCTGCTCAAACCCGACGATGTGTGCCCAATTCAGGTTGTACAGCTCGGTCGGCCGCATGCCGGTATCAACGGCGATCGAGATGAAGCAGAAGAGCACCAATCGCTCGTATTGGAGTTTCTCGTGCTTGGCCATGTCAGCGATACGCTGCTCGGCCAGTGATAGCAGCGTCGAAATCTCCTCGTTGGTGAACGACGGGCGCTTGTTGGACCGCTCTTTTCCTAGCTCGAGCTTTGGAATGGCTGCGCGGTTGATGTACCCGTTGCGTGCGGCATAGTCGAACACGGCACGCAGCGTGACAGCTTCCTTCCGAAGCGTGGCCAACTCCGGTTCCACATGCTTGACCGGACGGAGTACCTTTCGGCCCTTTCGCAAGTACTCGATGTGGTTGACGGTCTTGCCCGGTCCAGTGGTCCAATAGGTGGTGCGCCACTCCACGTACTCGTACAGCTTTGGCTCGTGTATCGCAGTGATTGGTGTCTTGCCGAAGAAATCCAACAGGTAGCGCTGGATCACCCCTCGATGCGCGACGTACGTGGCGTGCTTCTTCGCGTCGCTCTCATCCGCTTTGATGGATTCGAGAAACTTCTCGGCCAGCCGGTGGAATGACATCTTGCCTGGCAGGATGTTGTGCTCGGCTAGGAGCAGCGCACGCTGGTACTCGGTCGCGGCCTTCTTCAGCGCTTCGTCGTAATCCGGCGTCTTCAGACCGATGCGGATTTGGCCCTGCTTGGGCAGCGAGAACCTTAGCCACCAGTTAGCACTGCCGGCTCGCTGGTACACCGAGTAGGGTTTGTCGCCGCTCAAAACCGTCACCACCCAAGAATTACTTTGGTGCCCCAATGCGCTAGCTCTGTGCTAGCACGGTCCAAAACGCTCGGGCTAACCTATTGAATTTGCTGAGCCGGAATCGCGCTGCGCTAACGCTGTGCTAGCTTAGCGCATGATGGTTTGCAGACAAACCAGATCCGCAAGCCATTGATTTTGTTGAGGAAAATGGTGCTGCAAGAGAGGATTGAACTCTCGACCTCTCCCTTACCAAGGGAGTGCTCTACCACTGAGCTACTGCAGCGAACGCATGGGCCTGGGACGAAGCCCCGGCGGCGTGGGGCGGTTACTGCCACAGGGCTTTGGCTGGTGCAAGCGCAAAAAGCTTGCAAACGGGATACAGCCCATCGAGTGGCTTTGCTGCTAGGGTGGCGGCCGAAATAGACGGGTAGCAAGGCAAGGCTGAGAGTGGCGGAAGACGCGGCGAAGCGGGAGCAGAGACTGGCCGCGAAGCTTCGGGAGAATCTGAAGCGGCGGAAGGAACAGGCGCGGGCCCGGGCGGCGGGCGCCCCTGCCGCACCAGCCGAGACCGAAGCAGGCGAGGCGGCCGATGCGGCTGCGTTGAAGCCTGCGGGTGACTCGGATAGCTAGAGATCAATTACCTCAGGCGTTGCAGCGTTCACCGAAACGCCGAAACGCGTGAGGGCATGGAGCAGAACGCTCCGCAGTCGGGAAGACAACATGGATCGCATTCGTCTGGTGGGTGGCAACGAGCTGAGGGGCGAAATCCCCATCTCGGGTGCCAAGAACGCGGCGCTGCCGCTGATGATCGCCTCGCTGCTGACCAAGGACCCGCTGATCCTCGAGAACGTGCCGCGGCTGGCGGACGTGAACCAGCTCGAAAAAATCCTCGAGAATCACGGCGTCGATATCGCCGTGCATGGCCGCAAGGCGCCGACGCTGGAGGGCCAGCGGATGACGCTGCAGGCCGCCGAGATCGTCGACACCACGGCGCCGTATGAACTGGTTTCGACGATGCGCGCCAGCTTCTGGGTGATCGGGCCGCTGCTGGCGCGGGCGCATGAGGCGCGGGTGTCGCTGCCGGGCGGCTGCGCCATCGGCACGCGGCCGGTGGACCTGTTCCTCGCGGGGCTGAAGGAATTGGGCGCCGAGATCGAGATCGACGAGGGCTATGTGGTGGCCCGGGCGCCGAAGGGCGGGTTGCGCGGCGCGCGCGTGGTGTTCCCCAAGGTGACGGTGGGCGCGACACACGTGCTGCTGATGGCGGCGACGCTGGCCAAGGGCACCACGGTGCTCGAGAACGCCGCGATGGAGCCCGAGATCAGTGACGTCGCCGAGTGCCTCGTGAAGATGGGCGCGAAGATTTCCGGCATCGGCACGCGCACGCTCACTATCGAGGGCGTCGACGAGTTGCATGGGGCGACCCATGCGGTGGTGGCGGACCGGATCGAGACCGGCACCTATGCCATGGCGGCGGCGATGACCGGCGGCGACGTGCTGCTGAAGCACGCGCGGGCCGAGCATCTGCAGGCGGCGCTCGATACGCTGGGCCAGGCGGGGGTCGAGATCAGCTCGGAGGCCATGGGCATCCGGGTCAGGCGCAACGGCAACGGCATCCAGGCGGTGCATGCCGAGACGCAGCCCTTCCCGGGCTTTCCGACGGACCTGCAGGCGCAGTTCATGGCGCTGATGACCATGGCCAACGGCACCTCGCAGATCCGCGAGACCATCTTCGAAAACCGCTACATGCATGTGGCCGAGCTCGCCCGCTTCGGTGCCGACATCAAGGTCGACGGCCAAGTGGCGACGGTGACCGGCGTGCCGCAATTGAAGGGGGCGCAGGTGATGGCGACCGACCTTCGCGCCTCGGTGTCGCTGGTGATCGCCGGGCTCGCGGCGCGCGGCGAGACGGTGGTCAACAGGATCTACCACCTCGACCGCGGCTTCGAGCGGCTCGAGGACAAGCTGAGCGCCGTGGGCGCGGAGATCGAGCGGGTTACGGGGTGACGTGAGGCATTGTGCCCTTCAAGACCCCCTCTCTTGCAAAATCTAAGGCTTAGCCAAACGGCTAAACCCAAGATTTTGCTTTCTCCCCCGCCAAGGGGGAGATGAAACGGCGGCCACCATAAGCATCGGAGCATCAGTCGGGACTCTCCCCCTCGGCGGGGGAGAAAGCGAAAACTTGGGCTTAGCGCAGCTAAGTCCTTAGTTTTCGCCAGAGAGGGGGTCTCTCTCCGCGTCCACAGTCGCTCCTCGCTTCGATCGGATCGCGCTGGACTTCGTGGTGAGAAACCCCTCATCCGCCCCTTCGGGCACCTCGGGGCGAGGGCTGCGCCCTCGTCCGCTGACCACAAGGGGAGAAGGCACACACACCTAGGCCGGTGGCTAGCTCCGGGAACCGCCGGTTCGAACGGCCGCCCCCTCCACCAGCTTCGCTGGTCCCCCTCCCCCGCCACGCGGGGGAGGATCACCGCACCGCCGGTGACTCATATGCGATTGCCCCCCTGCCCCCAAACTTGTAGATCGTCTGTCGGGCCCCCACTTGCTGGTCAATTCCACCGTTTTCCGGACCCTCAACATATGACCGATCTCAAGCTTCTGGCGCTTGATAGCGAAGACCTCGACGTGATTTCGGCGACCACGCAGGATGCCATCGTGCGCGTCGGCGACATGGGTTACGCCAAGGCCGACCAGCGCTTCGCGCTGCTGATGAACCGCTATGCCTGGGAAGACGGCAGTGCTGCCAAGACCGGGGTGCGGAAGCGCGCCGCGCTGCATTTCGACCGGGTGACCGGGGTCAAGGTCTCGGGCATCGACACCAACTCGCTCGAAGGCGCGCTGGAACTGCTGACCATCCGCTTCACCGAAAACGCGGCGCCGAGCGGCTGGGTGGATCTCGCCTTTGCCGGCGGCGGCACGGTGCGGCTCGAGGTGGAAGTGCTGGAAGCCCGGCTGCAGGACCTGGGCGCCGCCTGGGCGGCCAAGATCAAACCCGAGCACGCCGGCTGATGCCATCTATTCTCGACAGCCGCGATGCCGGCTTTGCCGCAGCGTTCGAAACGCTGCTGAATTCGAAACGCGAAGCCTCCGAGGAAGTGGGCAACGCCGTGGCGGCGATCCTCGCCGACGTCAAGGCGCGCGGCGATGCGGCGGTGATCGAATACACCGAGCGCTTCGACAAGCCGGCGCAGGCCGCGTGGGCGCTGCAGGTGTCGGACGAGGAAATCGCCGCCGCCAGCGCGCGCACCCCTGCCGATGTGCTGTCGGCGCTGACCGTGGCGCATGAGCGCATCAAGGCGCACCACGAAAAGCAGAAGCCGCTCGACCATGTCTACCAGGATCACCTCGGGGTGACGCTGGGGACGATCTGGACGCCGGTGGAAGCGGTGGGCATCTACGTGCCGGGCGGCACGGCGGCCTATCCGTCGTCGGTGCTGATGAACGCCGTGCCGGCCAAGGTGGCGGGCGCCAGCCGCATCGCCATGGTGGTGCCGATGCCGGGCGGCGAGGCGAACGATGCGGTGCTGGCCGCGGCGAAGATCGCCGGGGTGACCGAGATCTACCGGATCGGCGGTGCGCAGGCGATCGGCGCGCTGGCCTATGGCACGGCGACCATCGCGCCGGTCAGCAAAATCGTCGGGCCGGGCAATGCCTATGTGGCGGCGGCGAAGCGCCAGGTGTTCGGCACTGTCGGCATCGACATGATCGCCGGGCCGTCGGAAGTGCTGGTCATTGCCGATGGCTCGGCCAACCCGGCCTGGGTGGCGGCGGACCTGTTGGCGCAGGCCGAGCATGGCGGCGGGGCGCAATCGATCCTCGTCACCACCGACCCCAGGCTCGCCGATGTGGTGGAAGACGAGGTGTGGCGGCAGATCGAGCTGTTGCCGCGGGCCGAGATCACCCGTGCCGGCTGGGAAGAGTTCGGCGCCATCATCACCGTCGCTTCGATGGCGGAAGCGGTGGAGCTCGCCAACCGCATCGCCTCGGAGCATGTGGAACTGGCGATCGACGACCCGCAGGCGCTGCTCCCCAAAATCCGCAATGCAGGTGCCATCTTTCTGGGGCATCACACACCCGAGGCGATCGGCGACTATGTCGGCGGTTCGAACCACGTGCTGCCGACGGCCCGCTCGGCGCGCTACGCGTCCGGCCTGGGGGTGCTCGATTTCATGAAACGGACCTCGGTATTGGGGTGCGACCCGGCCTCGCTGGCGGAACTGGCTCCGGCCGCCCGGACGCTGGCGACCACCGAGGGGCTCGGGGCGCATGAGCGCTCGATCGCCATAAGGCTCAATCGCTAGATGGCGCTGACGCCGCGACAGTTCGATCCGAAAAGCGATCGTATCGTCGCGGTGACGCTCGACCCCAACACCATCACCTCGGTCGACCCCGACGAGGTGCATGAGTGGCGGATCGCCATCTACGACCTGGTGGAGGAGAACGTCTTCGCCCCGGCGCGGGTGAAGGCGACCGGGCCCTATGCGCTGCACATCTCGATCATTTCCAACTATATCGTGCTCGATGTGCGCAACCCGGACACCTATGAGCCGATCGCCGCGCACTACCTGTCGCTCACCCCGTTCCGGCGGCTGATCCGCGACTATTTCCGCATCCGCGAGAGCTATTACGACGCGATCAAGACCGGCTCGACCTACCAGATCGAAACCGTCGACATGGCGCGGCGCGGCCTCCACAACGAGGCGGCCGAGCTGCTGCGCACCCGGCTCGACAACAAGCTGGAGATGGATCTCAACACGGCAAGGCGCCTGTTCACCCTGATCTGCGCGGTGCAGCCCTTCGCCAGCCGGATCGACGAGCGCGAGTCGAACCTGCCGACGGTGCTGTTCGTCTGCTCGATGAACTCGGTGCGCTCGCCGATCGCCGCAGCGCTGGCGCGGCGGTTCTTTCCCGGCCGGCTGATCGTCCGCTCGGCCGGGGTGCGCTCGGGCAAGGCCGACGGGTTCGTGCACGAGGTGATGGAAGAGATCGGCATCGACATGAGCGTCCACACGCCGCACACCATGGACGAGCTGGTGGCCAACCATTTCGACCTGGTGATCACGCTGTCGAACGATGCGCCGGAAGCGGTGGAGCGGCGCGGGCTCGAGATGGGGGCGCTTGAGCACTGGCCGATGCCCGACCCCACCGAGACCGAAGGCAACCGCGAAGCGGTGCTCAGCGCCTACCGCACGCTGCGCGATACGCTGCAGCAGCGGGTGCGCGAGCGGCTGGAAAAACTGGTGGCGGCGCCGGCCAAGGCGGGGTGACGGGGGGGTAACTGAGAGAGACCGCCCCCTCCCATCCTCCCCCACAAGGGGGGAGGTGCCGCATCGAGTCCCTGGCACCATTGCGCCCCATACTCGACTCTTCACCTCCCCCTTCATGGGGGAGGCC
>WPCJ01169403.1_pt1 | contig 70800 bp, 78 predicted proteins | sample 5399831 | NCBI WGS metagenome assembly WPCJ01 (sample SAMN12869470, study PRJNA574797) | sludge metagenome | isolation source: wastewater treatment of pH10 | place: China:Beijing | collected 2019-05-20
ATTATGTGCCTAGGATTCTTTGGGATTCTATTGGGGATTGGACTTGTCGGTATGACAGGTAGCAATCTTAATAAAAATCTCAGGCTAGTCATGCATTTCTTTACTATTTTCTTCCTAGGATTTGGAGCCTGGTATCTACAACAGAGCGCTTATGAGATAGGCTATATCTGTTTGTATTGTCTTGCTTGTTACAGCGGTGTTATCGCTATGAACTGGTCGTGGTTACGGCTAAATGCTAAAGATCTGCCAATTGGTAAAGGGCTACACAAGCAGCTTCAGCAGGCTATTCACAAAAACTATGACACCTATTTTTGGTTATTGTGGGCAATCGGCATCGCACTAATGATGTTTGCCCGTTTCTATCGCCCATTGTAGATTCTCTAACACCCAGCAACTATTTATATGCTTTAACCCAGAGATATGTACTACCTTCGCTGCCAAAAGCTGCCGTGTGCTCCACGCCAGCAGGAATTGTAATTTTGTCCCCTGGGACCATATCGTAATGCTGTATTCCGCTAGAAACTGCCATTTCACCAAGAGTACACACGACAATATATGTCTCGGAGTGAGTATGCGGGTCTTCAGATGAATTCGGTGGCTCGGAAACTAATTGTGACTGGTAACCTTGTTTCAGAAAATCAGACTCAATATCTTCATTTGATTGACCGATATAGAATCCTTTTTCAAATATAAGTTCTGGTGAAACCATTGCCTTGATCATAACATGTTCAGTAAATAGAGCAGGCGGGTACATCAATGGTTACAGAGCCAAGATGACGCTCGATCCTTAAGCTCTTTCCGCGGATGAGCTCGCTCAATTAATTAGCATTCTGCCAAAGCCAAGAAAAAGCAGGCAATATTGCCTGCTAGTTTCGTGGCTGAGCTTATGTTTCTAGTAAGCTTTTGTTGCGCCTTCTTCTACTGCTTTTTCAGCATTGTCTTTAGACATCATTGCACAAACAGTTGTTCCACATTTCTCGTGCTTGCCTTTGGCCATGTAACCACCTTTTGCAGTTTGAACAACTTCTGGTGCTGACAATTCAACGCCTTTTTCCTTACATTTAACGCAATAACCTGTAACCATATCTATCTCCTCTTAATTCACTTTAATTGTATAACATCATACATTATAACTCTTTTTTGGATGCTTCATACCCCAAAAGGTAAAAAACAAACGATTAAGGTATTTACGAGTAGGCAGAAAGAGGCAAAATTAAATGAAAAACACTATGTTTACACATTTAAACCCAGTGCTACAAATTCATCGAATTTCTGACTTAAGAATTAAATGTTGTGACCTTTTTGGCGCAACAAATTGGTTTAATGACGTTATTCTAACTTCTTGAAAAGGTTGATTACCAGTTTTCTTTCGTTTGGTAAGACATTCCAGTCTGGATTATTTTTAAAACGAAGATCGAATTCATGACTTGAACAAATTTTTTTATTACTCTCCGCAATCATATCAAGATAGCCCTTATCGACCTTGCGGACTGCATGGCCCATTTGTTCTTGTAACAAAGAAACCAATTCGTAATAACGCTCTTGGTCTTTGCCGATAAGTTCAATTTCTAAGTGTGGCGATATGCCATCGATCCTGTCAATGCAAGCTTCGATGTTTGATCTATCATCTATGTACATTGTGCGTCTTTTATTAAGATAAATCTGAGGCTTTAAACCATATGCGTTAAAAGTGGCCGACATTGTCATGTTGCCACTTAGCTTTTCGATATTTTTCATGCCAAGCCTATTAGTTAAAATTTCACTTATGGCCTCAACGTCTAGATATTGATTCTCTTTCAGCAGTGATATTTCCTCGACAATTTGTTGACCTTTTTCATTTTTAAACAAACTTTTGAATTCAACATTTTGAATATCTCCATCTACAGAACGAGCTCTAAGACCCCTCTTCAAATTCGTAATGGAGTAATTACTGTCATCCCAATATATGTCATTCTGAGTTATCTGATTAATACGCTTAAATCCATATCGCACAAGAACTTGTACAATCAACTCCACGTTCTCCAAGACTAGAATTTCAAACTTACTCTCTATTTCCATAAATGAATTTTACTACAGTAATTACATTCAGTTATTTATTCTGTTCATTTCCTTTTGGCAAATTTCATTGAGCTCAGCAACTGGCACCGCTGATAATTGAGCTGATTGAGTAATGCCGTCACGGCTGGCGTCAGTTGGGTTAAAACCTTCCTCTATCAATTGTCTGACATGTGGTGCATCGTAATGCCCAAGTTCTTCAGCAGTGAAACCCAAGTCAATGGCGGCATCCCATAAGGCTGTTCTCGGGTATACCTTAACCGGGAATATTGCTACGCGATTAAGACCCCTGTCATGCAGACGATGCATATACCTGACGGTTTGCTCAATCTCTTCTCGGGTTTCTCCTGGTAGTCCAACCATAAAGAAGCCTTTTGAAGTAATTCCAACTCGAGATAAATGATCTATAGCTGCTTCTTGAACTGCTGGTACATATTTGCGATCAATCTTTCCACCTCTACCTGATACCAACACTCTTCCTCGGTCGTGTCCGGTTTCGATTCCTAAAGACAGTTTGTTTAATCCAGCATTATGTAATTCTTCCAATAATCCATTGTCACCATATCTTGCGACCTGGTCTGGTCGTAGAAGAGCACTGAATTCTAACCGGCCTTCTAGACCAAATTCTCTCCACAGTCCGACGAATTCCCTTACTCTAGCATTGCTAGTTAGCATATCGTCATCAATAAACTGAGCTACATCTATCTGATCAGATAATGACGCTACTTCTCCAACAACGTCCCTCATGTCACGATCTCTCATTCTTTTTGCTCCACCAGGTTTCATAATCTCGAACTGGCTCGGAGTAATGCAAAATGTACAATTGCCCACGCATCCTCGGGATCCAAGAAATGTCATTGTCCTTTTGCCACCCTTAGTGAAAGGCTCATTTGCCACTAGTGTCCTGTCTAACCAAGGCACACTATCAAGATTATGCAGAACACTTGGCAAGCCGTTATTTGTTCTATGAATTCTGCCGTCCTCACCAACGTACACAAGTCCACCAATATCAGCTTTGTTTTCACCTAGAATCAACCTTGCAAATGGACTTTCGCCATCACCAACAACTACCAAACCTTTTGGTGAATGTCTTAGTATCGATTCTGGATCTAGTGTTGCGTGAGGGCCACCGAATACAAGCTGAGTATCAGGTGATTGCCGTTGAAGGTCTCTAGCTAATCTCATTGCAGGAGGGAAGGTAGGTGTCATAACATTCACTCCAACAACTGCTTTGCCCACTAAATCAGCTACTGCCTCATCAATTGGAACACCGAAGTTCTCAGTATCCATAAATGCCAATCCACTAAGGTCGCCTCCTGATTCAAGTGCTTGTCTTCCAACAGTGGCAACAAGGGCCGCACCGTAGGGCGTCAAGCTCCGTTCACCATCTACTAATTCATGCCCTTCCAATCCATAGTCACGGCTAGGAGAGTTCACTACAGCTACATCATGTTCAACATCGCCGGTAATCATCTATTCGTCTCGTTTCGAGTACCTAAAATAATATTAGAGGGTATTTTAACATGTAATACTGTTTTACGCAATACCTGATATTTGTTTAGTTTTTTAGCATGGTTTTCCAACTGATGAGAGTTAGTATGCACTCATGTACACACATAAAACATAGAAAATATCACTCGGCAATCCTGAATACACTTGATGTCGATTACTATTTTCTCTTCTTGGATTTACGTCTGCGTGCTTTTTTTTGCTCTTCTGGCAGGGGCTTTTTCTGATTAAGTTTGCCTCTATCAGCGAGGTCGCGCATTACCGCCGCTTTGCCGCCTGTAATACCATGTAGAGATGAACTAGCTAATGTAGCTAGAGCGACAGTCAGTCCGCCTAAAAGCGCAAGTTGATCAGCTAATCCAAACGGTGTCCCAGGTTCAGCCTCTGCATCAACTGTCGTTTGCTCAGGCTCAGCGAATACTTCGCCATCTCCTGGATTATGTGGCAAATCATCCTCTGGCACAGCTAACTCGCCGTCCGTTGAGCCCTTTTCTGCACCGTCAGGAACATCTATAACATCTAACATTTCGGATAATATGTTACAACTGTTTAGCAATGAATGCAAGTGCGTTAATCGATGTAATGCATATGATTAATCAATACAAGGAGTATTTAACACCTGATTCACTGAAGTCAGTGATAGCGTACGGTTTCTGTGAGGTATCAGGTCTAGAACATTTAGCCTACAAGGCATGGCTCAAATCATTGAGCATGTGTTTAGTATTCTTTTATTGCATAGTCTTCTACTGCTTTTTCAGCATTGTCCTTAGACATCATTGCACAAACAGTTGTTCCACACTTCTCGTGCTTGCCTTTGGCCATGTAGCCACCTTTTTTTGTTTGAACAACTTCTGGTGCTGACAATTCAACGCCTTTTTCCTTACATTTAACGCAATAACCTGTAACCATATCTATTTTCCCCTTAAATTGATTAATATAATGATACGTATAGCGCTTCTTCATGAAACTATCTAGGCTAAAGTGAATAATTAAAGAATATTGATTTTCCGCAATTTCATGGCTGAGGTAGTCCTCATGAGCCGAAGCTAATGGAGACTTATTGTCTGGAGAGCAAGATAGTGGATGAGGCAGCTCATTTGATGAACTAGTAAACATCTAAGCGTGCATACTAATCCTTATGCATAGGCGTTTAACCAGACTGGAGTTACAGTAATAACGCGGTTTTCACAAAGTTATATATCGCGCGTCATAATAGAAGTTATTAGAAAGACCAACGGTACAGAATTACAGACTGTAAAAATCAGAAAAGCAAGACGCATCATTAGCTTGTAGAAAGCTGTATATTATTCTTAGGTTTTGATCCTAATTTGCTTGATGATTAAACCGTCGAGTAATAGATGACTAAAGTAGCCAACGACTGCCGCTCCGTAATACACCAGTGCGACAGGAAGTGTCTTTTCGTTATAGAGATAGGGGAATACCAAGATTGGTAGCGGCAAGACAAACATTGTTATCTTTGAATGAGTCCAGCCTCTATGCTTGCCGACAATCGGAAGCATTGCGATCAGTCCGAGATACGCCGCTGCTTGGATGTAGCCATTCCACAAGAGGAGTAGGTCAACTGCCAAAGCTAGGCCGAAGAAAACGTCCTGCCCCTTAGAGTTCGTGTCGATATCAGGTAGCAGGCCAAAGAGCATGCCGATTACAAAGACCGCGGCGATTGCCCAATACCCGTCCAGAACGCCGGCGAGTTCGGCGAAGTAAACCACCGGCACGAAAAGTAGAATGCCGCTGTAAAGTAAGCTGCAAACCAATGCTCCTGCGATGTGTCCTTTGTAGTTTGCCATGGTTGGTTATGGTTAAGTTTAGCATTTACTGATAGAGAGTAGGTAGTTAAGTGGATTTGTGGAAGATAAAGTTGAATAATAAATAGCTATGGTTGTAAATGTAATCGATAAAATAGCTATTCGTCGCTGGCGAGCATCAGATTTTAATGAGGCTGTAGTTCTTAATCGAGAAGCCGAGTCTCCACTTGGAATTCCACCTGAAACGGGGGATTGGACAAGGGACATGCTAGGCATAAAAATGACATTCCTAGATAGCGGGGGTGAGTTTTTAGTCGGGCATATCAATGAGCGTCTAGTTGTCATGGGAGGTTTTAAGCCACTAGATGAGACAACGGCGGAAATAAAAAGAATACGTGTAACCCCCTCACTTCATCGAAAAGGTGTTGGTCGTTGGTTTTTAGGCTTACTAGAAGATAGTATGCGTAGTAAAGGCATCACTGAAGCCCGTGTTAGTACGCTAAGCGCACAAACAGGTGCAATCAGGTTATAAAGTGGCTCTAATTACACCGAAGCGGGACGGAAACAGGGATCTGATCACAGAGTAGTGAGCTTTATAAAGAGTTTAGATTAGTTAAAAAATCCAAACAATAATTGGGGTTGTAGCCTGCTCACCATGCTTGGCAGGAGAGCGTGACGCGCTAAAGCGCTATTTCGCAGGCTCTTCAATATACTCAGGGATGAATATCTTGCTTATCTCAAACAACGCATAACTCGCAACACCCACACCAAGAATCAGAAGTAGTTGCGAAACGCTCAAAGCAACTGTGCCCAACAGTGACTGCATGAAAGGAGCGAATATCGCTAAGATCTGCAGTGTTACCGAAAATGCAATGCCCAGTAAGAGCGTCTTGTTCTCCAATAAATTGAGGTTAGAGAGTTGTGGTTTAAATGAGCGCATACTGATGACAGCAAACAGCTGCATCACCACAAGTGTTGTGAAAGCAATTGTTTGAACAGTTTCAATACCTAGAGTACGATGCGCACCAAACATGGCGACGGTAATTCCGCCCATTATCAAACCGAACAATACAATCGTGAACAATTTGCGCTTGTTGATAGGATTCTCACTGGGATGCCTCGGAGGTCTGCTCATGGCATCATCTTCGTTCTTTTCGGAGCCTAGTCCAGCAGCTGGTGCTGAATCAGTCAGCATATTTATCATCAGTATTTGAAGCGGAAGTAGTGGAACTTGGTTAAATAAAACAAGTGAGCCTAGAACACTTACTATTTCACCAAGATTACACGAAAGAAGATACTTAGCCGATTTTATTATCTTGTCATACACCCCTCTACCTTCTCTGATGGCGTTCACTATGGTCGAGAAGTTGTCGTCAAGCAGCACTCCCTTGGAAGCCTCCTTTGCGACGTCACTGCCAGTAATCCCCATTGATAAGCCAACATTGGCTTTTTTGAGCGCAGGAGCATCGTTAACTCCATCACCTGTCATTGAAACAACATGGCCCAATCGCTGCAGTCTAGTGACAATACGGAGCTTTAAAGCAGGCGTAGCTCGTGCAATCACTGCGATATTGCCGAGTTGTCTATCTAGCTCATCGTCGCTCCACGAATCAACTTCTGTGCTCTCTAAGCAAAGACTCTGGTCTTCCAGCAATGCCAATTGCTCAGCGATAGCCTTAGCAGTAATAAGGTTATCGCCGGTTATCATCATCACATCGATGCCGGCGTCTCGACACTCTTTAATTGATTGTGTAGCTTCATCCCTTGGTGGGTCCTGCATACCAACGAGACCAACAAAAATTAAATCTTGCTCGGCTTCATCCATGGTACTGGGTGTACCTTCGCGATAAGCAAAAGCAAGTACCCTGAGAGCCTTTTTAGCCATGCTATGCTGCATTTTCTTAATACGATCTCGATCTTCTTTTGTCATTTTGCGAGTCTTGCCTTTATCGATGATCTTGGAAGACAATTCGAGAATTGATTCAGGTGAACCTTTCACGAGTACTTCACCCTCAGCAGTCACGACGCCCATCCGCTTTCGATTAGAATCAAACGGAAACTCTTTAACGCGGGTTAGTTTTTCAGTGAGACCGGCCTTTTCCGCTAGTACAAGTAGAGATGCTTCAGTCGGATCACCAATGACTTCAATCTTGTCATTTTTATGCTCGAGCGCAGAATTATTGCAGTTCAGTGCAATCTTGCAGAGTAAATGAATGTCTTTTTCAATATTTTTATCAGCAACTGTGATTTTCTCATTAACGTAATACCCTGTGCCTTTGATATCAATTAGCGTTCCGCTAGCGTATACCTTGGTTGCTGTCATCTCGTTTTTTGTTAATGTTCCAGTTTTGTCAGTGCATATGAAGTCAACCGAACCCATTGACTCAGCTACTGGAAGACTGCGCAACAGCATATTGACACCTGCCAGTCGCCTGGCACCCTGCGACAAACTAAACGTCACAATCAGTGGGAGTGCACTTGGTACTGTTGCTACTGCAAGCACTAAGGAAAACAGCAGGAGCTCACCAAATGAATCGCTCCATTCAATGTAACCAATTATAAATGTCAAAACCACTAAGAAAGCTGCTAAAAACGTGATCTGACGAGCAAGAACCGCAAACTTTTCTTGCAGTGGGGTCCTTTCTTCTTTTACCTCACTCAGAGAGGTAGCAATTTTACCAAACTCGGTTTCTAGTCCTGTAGCAACAACTACCGCAGTGCCCGTACCTTCGTTGATGACTGTTCCCATAAACAACATATTTGTACGCTCTGCCAGAACCGTATTTACAGCCAAAGAAGATTCAGTTTTTAGTACAGGGTTTGACTCACCTGTAAGAGATGCCTCAGTCGTCTTCATTTCTTCGGATGTTACGACCCTTGCATCTGCAGGAATGGAGTCACCTGCTGCGAGCACAATTATGTCTCCAGGTACTAGTTGGGTTGTATCAACTTTCTTTAACTTTCCGGCTCTTCTGACAACTGCTTTATCTGGCTCAAGCCGTGACAATGCCTGAAGTGATTTCTCGGCTCTAAATTCCTGAAAAAAACCGATGAACGTGTTGATTACTACAATTGAAAAAATCGCTATGGCTTCGGCTGGCTTTTCGGTGTTTACCACCGCACTAACGACACCTGCCACAATCAAAAGGTGTATAAGTGGGTCTTTGAGTTGATTAAGCAACACCCTAAATACAGCACCTTTTTGCTTTGTGATGATTTCGTTTTTCCCATACTCCTCAAGACGACGCCGAACCGTCTCAGAATCAAGACCCTCAACACTTGATGCTTGTTGCTTTATGACTGTGTTTATTTCAAGTGCATGCCATGATTGATTCATCAATACATATTATATAAATTACAGATAACGAAAAAGACCAAAAAATTTCGTTCTGTGTGGCTAGGGGGGGGTGGCCCTCCTACGCTAAAGCTTCGGTGGACAGGCAGGATGACGCGCTTCGCGCTATTCCGTCGCTACGAGTCTTACGAGTAAACTCGACGAGTCTCGCTCCTTGCGAATCTTTCGCTCACTTTGTTCGCTCAGTCGGTTCGGATCGTGCCAGCTCGGTCACGAAAAAAGCAGACCAAATGGTCTGCCTGTTTCGTGGCTGGGGTGGCAGGATTCGAACCTGCGCATGCATGGACCAAAACCATGTGCCTTACCACTTGGCTACACCCCATTATGAATAATTGTAAAGTACGAACGGTTCGCATCCTAGTGGCAGGATGGTTGGCGAGCCAACCTCCGTTCATTCGTCTCGGAAAAGAAAGTGAACTTTCTTTATCTATCGTCTCAATCGCTACACCGAACCTGCGCATGCATGGACCAAAACCATGTGCCTTACCACTTGGCTACACCCCATCGTCAGATTAAGCTGTCACTTTTCGCGAAGAACCAAGGTTATTCGCTGCCAGTTTACGCTTATCTTCCTCTCAGATTACTATTCAGTCGCCACTGCTCCTTGGATTAGTAATCTGTAAAACGCATTAAAGCGTGCTGAGATATTGTACTTATATCTGGTCGCACACGCAATTTGTGATACATTTATACTATAGTAATCATTAAGTAATCTCATTGGGGGGAAATTATGACAGAAATAAAAACAACGGAGTTATCGGCTTATGACTCAAATCCATTTACTTTATCATTTGAAGCATTAGGAAGATTCTTTAAGTTTAATATTGGCTGGGCGATAGTAATTATCAGCTTAGCGTTTTTCGGGTTCCTAGGACAAATCGGACAATCAGTTGTAGATATGAACAACAGGGAAGAAACCTCATCTTATCAGAGTGAGAATGAAGAATTATTTGCTGATTTTAAAACACCCGACGAATCTTTCGAGACAGCCGCAATAATTGCCATCGTTGTCGGCGTCATAGTTGTTACTAGCATATTTGTAATTATTGGTTCAGCAATTGGTGTTTATGTACAAGGAATGTTTAGCTATGTTGCTCTTGCAAGTGAAAAGAATAAATCTGTTGGTTTCTCTGAAGCATTTCAAGAAGTTGCAAAACGTTTCTGGCGATTATTTGGATCTCAATTACTGGCTTCACTCAAAATATTTGCTTGGTCTTTATTGTTCATAATTCCAGGGATTATCGCAGCACTCCGCTACAGTATGTTGCCTTTTGTAATTATGAGCTCGGATTCGTCCACGAAGGGAATAGGGCTCGCTCATAAACAAACGAAGGAATTAGTAAGTAAACGACTCTTCGAGGTCTTTGGCGTTGCATTTGTTGGTGGAGTTATCCCTGTAATTGGAAGTCTAGTATCACTGAGCGGGAAGGCAGCTCTGCATAATCAGCTCTACGCCTACAACCAAGCAAACCAAGTAAAACCTCCTATACATTGGCTGAACTATCTGGGTCTGGTACTTGCCGCGGTATTTGTGATTCTAATGACATTAATTATTGGTTTAATAGTCTTCATAGCTATTCAAAATAGTTAGGCATAATCCCTACAACAATATTGGTTAAGGGATTATTAATAGGTTGCAGTTCAAACGAGCCGGCCAACGCCTGATTTAATCAGGCTATTCTTGGGTCATTATTTCTGGATAATTCACTGTACTGTGAGTATTATTAGTCAGGTATGAAAGAGAGTAAGGACACTACAGCAGATAAATTAGATGTACTACAGGTTGAGAAGCGTACCTTCCCACCAAGTTCCGGCTTTAGCGCCACAGCGCATATTAAGAGTCAATCTGAATACGAAGAAATGTACAAGCGTTCGATTTCAAACCCAGAATATTTTTGGGCGGAAATGGCAGAACAAAACCTTACTTGGTACACAAAATGGAACAAAGTACTGCAATATGATTTTCAAAAGCCTGATATTAAATGGTTCATCGGTGGAAAGCTAAATGTAGCCTATAATTGTCTGGATAGACATATCGAGGCTGGCCTAGGCAACAAGCCTGCCATTATTTGGGAATCAGATCAAGGTGAGCATTCTACATATACATACAGTGAATTGCTTACCGCTGTTAACAGATGTGCTAATGTTTTGAAAAAACTGGGAGTCCAAAAAGGCGATCGGATCACCATCTACTTGCCAATGATTCCTGAGTTGGCAATTACTATGCTTGCTTGCGCCCGTATTGGTGCAATACACAGCGTTGTATTTGCTGGCTTCTCGGCTCGTGCCTTGCGAGACCGAATTCAAGACTGTAAATCCAAAATTGTCATCACAGCTGATCAGGCCTTGCGGGGAGCAAAACATATTCCGCTCAAACAAACTTGCGATTCAGCTATTGTCGACTGTCCTACTATTGAAAAAGTGCTTGTAGTAAAACACTGCGCTGGAAAAATAGACTGGAACAACGATTACGATTTGTGGTGGCATGATCAGATGGAAGAAACTGATATCAGTGACGTATGTGTTCCAGAACAGATGGATGCTGAGGATGAATTATTTATCCTCTATACATCTGGTTCGACTGGCAAGCCAAAAGGTGTACTGCATACCACGGCCGGCTACTGTCTCTATGCAAACGTGACATTCCGTTACATCTTCGACTACCACCGGGATGATGTTCATTTCTGCACTGCAGATATTGGTTGGATAACAGGCCATAGCTATATTGTGTATGGCCCACTTTCCAATGGAGCTACGACAATAATGTACGAAGGACTTCCGGTCTACCCTGATCCGGGACGATTTTGGGAAATATGTGAAAAGCACAAGGTCAACATTTTTTATACAGCGCCGACCGCAATTCGCTCACTAATGCGAGAAGGGGAGTCCTGGACTAGGAAACACGACCTTTCCTCACTCCGCGTACTAGGGACAGTCGGTGAGCCAATTAATCCTGAAGCTTGGATGTGGTATCACGATAATATCGGTAATGGTAAGCTCCCGATTGTAGATACTTGGTGGCAAACTGAAACAGGCGGTATCTTAATCACACCTCTACCGGGAGCCACTACGCTCAAACCGGGCTCAGCTGGTCGTCCATTTTTCGGTATTCAGCCAAAGATACTTAAGGACGACGGTAGCGAGGCGGGCGTTAATGAGGGCGGTAAGTTAGTTATTGAAAAACCATGGCCAGGCATGTTGCGTGGCACGTTCGGTGACACTGAGAATAAGCGAGTTAAAGAGATATATTTCTCTCAATTCCCTGGAAAGTATTTTACTGGTGACAGCGCGCACATTGACGAAGATGGTGATTATTGGCTGATGGGTAGAGTGGATGATGTAATTAACACTTCTGGTCATCGCCTTGGAACGGCGGAAATCGAATCAGCATTAGTCAGCCATAGCTCAGTAGCAGAGGCAGCTGTGGTTGGTTATCCTCACAGTTTAAAGGGAGAAGGTATCTACAGTTTCGTGACTTTAAAGGAGGGCATTAACGCGACAGACGAATTACGAAAACAATTATCTGATCATGTCAGACTAGAAATAGGCCCGATTGCAACTCCTGATAAAATACAGTTTGCACGAGGCTTGCCTAAAACTAGAAGCGGAAAGATTATGCGTCGAATCCTACGTAGTATTGCAAATAATCAGCTTGATGCTCTTGGCGATACTTCGACACTTGCCGATCCGTCTGTAGTTGATAGCCTCGTACAACAACGACTGCAATAACTTCTATCAGAACTATAGACACTACCCCTAGGTAACACGGAAAACTTCTTCGACAGTAGTAATACCTTCATAAGCTTTGAGGAGTCCGTCTTGCATCATGGTCGTTAGACCTTCTTTGACCGCGAGGTCGTTAATAGTGTTGGTTGTTACGTCATTACTTGTTTGAGAAATAAGTCGCTCCATGGCTGGAGACATCACGAGCTGTTCTAGTATCATTGCTCTGCCTTCATAGGGAATCTCGAATCCCTTGCCAGTTTTTGGCCTTCTAAATTTAAATTTAGACATATCTGGCCTAACATCTTCTGAGAGTTTGTCGATGTTGTCTTTGACAACCTTTAGGACAAAATCTTTTGGCTGGTATTCTTCGGCAGCCTCAGGCTTGATGCGTCTAACTAATCGCTGAGCCATTACGAGTCGAATTGCAGAAGCCATGAGCGGATTCTGTCCAATCATATCCATTAATCGGCTAAGTGCAGCAGCAGCAGAGCTGGCATGAAAAGTAGCTAAGACAAGATGCCCTGTTAAGGCTGCCTGAAGTGCAGTATGTGCAGTATCAATGTCACGAATTTCCCCAACCATAATCACATCAGGATCTTCTCGCATGACAGCTCGCAATTTCTCGGCAAAACTATCTTTCTCGCTGGTAAAAACCGGAACTTGAGTAATACCCTCTATCTCATATTCAACCGGATCTTCGAGAGTGACTATTTTTCGATTTGGAGTATTTAGTTCATTTATAATCGAATACAGTGTGGTAGATTTACCGGAACCGGTCGGTCCTACCACCAGCATCATCCCATGAGGATGCCCAATCACAGCATCTAGCTTACTCATTTCTAACTCTGACAGTCCAAGATTAGACACTTGATTAAGTGAAGCGTTGTAGATGAACAAACGAACAACCACGTCAGACCCATACATAGTTGGTACGGTTTCAACACGCATATTTATTGTGCTGATGACACCCGTACTATCTACGAATTCCTGGCTTAGCCGACCAGATTGTGGATACCAAACATTACTTGATACTCCACTGCGGGCAGCTATATCTCCCATCACATAACTGAACTTCTGATGATCCAATACTGCAATAACATGTAGTTCGCCATCTATACGGAAGCGAATACGCACCACTTTCTTGCCTGGCTCAATGTGAATGTCACTGGCTCGGAGCATATAAGCTTGTTTGATAAGGAAAGCAAAAATATCTCTCGGTTTCTTTTCCTGAAGCTCCATTGTAATAGCCGCTAGGTTCGCACTGGCACCTTGGTCGGCAACAATAATGTTCGTATCCTCGACTATCGGGACTGGATCATAGCGATTAAGTAGCTCATCGAGACTACTTCGAGAAACTAATCTTGTTTCGACAACAAAAGTTGGGAACTGGTCTTTCAGCTTGTCGATTGTGGATTTATTTGTTTCAACCGTAAACGCAAATCTCAAATAAACATTTGTCTTTTCAAGAGGTGCAATATTCAAGGCCCGCATTTCTTTAGGGTCTAATAATCCCTCAAGTAGTTCGGGCGATTGCCCACGCAGATCAACATATGGGGTCTTGAGCAAAGCCGAGCGTTGTGCGGTAATATTCTCTTCTTGCTCGCGCAGATCAATAGTCATAGCTATCCTTTGATGTTGCCATAAGCAGTATTCTACCCGAGAAACGCTCGAGTTGAAAATGAAAATATTGCAAGATTGCTAGCAATCGTTGTTTTTCGCAAGAATTAGAACTGAGACAATCAGCTATACTTGTCTTATATGCAATTTGTTGAAGGATTAATACATCACGAATTTAAGACCAAAACCGGGGTAAACTGCGCTATCCGATGGCCAAATAAAAAAGATTTACGACAATTAACTGACTTCATTAACGAAATTGCTAAAGAAGATACCTATGTCGCATACGGACCTTCAGACCATGAGACCTTGGAAAGTGAAGCAAAATGGTTAGATGCCACATTAGTTGCCTGTGCAAATGGGAGCGAGAGTTACGTCGTAGCCGAGATAGATAATAAGATTGTTGGCGCGGCAGAGATTAAACGAGATTTATCTGGAAAATCACGAACTTTCCATGTAGCAAGTTTTGGGATAACAATCCTTGCCAATGCCCGAGGGATCGGTCTGGGAAACAAGCTAACGCAAACTTGTATAGATCACGCAATTAACCACGTTGAAGGAATTAGGATTATTAAACTAACGGCATTCTCTGAAAATACTACTGCAATAGAAATGTACAAAAAACACAATTTTGTTGAAGTTGGGCGCATTAAGAATGCATTGTTTAGACAAAATAAGTATAGTGATCAGGTGATTATGGTAAAGGAAATTCAATGAACATTACTCTTAGAACACTGACGACATCATCTCAATCTGAGCTTGAACAAATAGCACATTTATTATCGATATTGCGAGATAAGCCAGTCACGATTAATGAAATTTCTGCAGATATCGAGCAAATGATCCGAGAAGATGACCGAGCAATTATAGTTGCCGAAAATGAAGATACAATTGTTGGAATGATAGTATTGAACGTCATCGTGAAAATTAACCGGCGAGAAGTGAAATTGGATGAATTTGTGGTTGATCCAAATGCCCGTGGTGAGGGAGTAGGTAGCAAACTGATTAACGCATCGATTGAGTGGACATGGGAGCAAAACTGCGAACTGATTGAACTGACTAGTCGACCAAGTCGAGAAGCATCAAATCATTTGTTTCAAAAGGCTGGTTTTAAATTACGAGAAACCAACGTTTATCAACTCAAGAAGTAAAAATCTATTTTTCTTTTAGATCAAATGGGGTTGTCTGGTATACATGATTTACCCAGTTACGGTAGAAAATAGCAGCATTTGCACGCCATCTAACACGCGGTGGAATTGAAGAGTCGTCACCAGGAAAATAATTCTTGGGTAAGTCAATTTCTATTCCTTTTGCCCTGTCTCGTTCGTACTCTAGACGCAGGTCATCTGGGTCATATTCAGGGTGACCAAATTGATAAACCTGTGACCTATTCTTGTTGGCTACAAGATGCAGCCCTGCTTCATCTGACTTAGAAAGAATCTCCAACTCATCAAATTTTGCGATATCTACTTCTGTAACCTCAGTATGACGTGAATGCGGCACCCAATATTCATCATCGATATCTTTTAATAGAGTGTCCTCAGTCGATGCGGAAAGATGGCTAAAAACCCCAAACCGTTTCTGATTTAGGGGATGCTTTGGAATCTTGTAGTAATGATAGAGTCCTGCTTGTGCGCCCCAGCACAAGAACAATGTCGATGTGATGTGCTCGAGCGCCCAATCCATAATCTCAGTCAGCTCTTGCCAATAGTCAACATCTTCAAATTTCATTTTTTCAACAGGAGCTCCGGTAATGATAAGTCCATCAAGACCATCCTTTTTGGCTTCATCAAAAGTAACGTAAAATGTGTCTAGATGGTTTTTACTGGTGTTTTTTGGCTCATAGGATGTGGTTCTAATCATTACTGGCGTTACCTGCAGAGGAGTATCGCCAATCATGGTAAATATCTGAGCTTCGGTTTCTTCCTTTTTAGGCATCAAATTGAGCAAACCAATTCGCAAAGGTCGAATATCTTGAGTATCCGCCTGCTTGAGTCCCATCACAAAAACACCTCTTTGTTTGAGGATTTCATATGCGGGGAGGTTCTCGTCTAATCTAATCGGCATAGCGACTAGTATCATCCAAAAATTAACCGATATCAACCTCTGTATTATTATCGTGTCTAATGTTGTTTTATTCTTATTTTTATTGTATAATGATTTATTATGACACGCGTAGCACCAGGAGAAGCAAATCCTACACTTGCTGAAGCGGAACAAATACTTCAACAGAGATTTATTTCCGCCGATCACACATATCAATTAGGAGACGGAGTAGGCTGGCTATTATAATTTAACCAAGAACTAGACCAGGATGAAGCGGCGACGGACTCCGAATTGGAACAGATCCAAGAAGATCCAGAGGATAAAGAAGTCGACAGAATTGTAGAAATTGCAGCGGAGTCTAATAAAGGCCCTGTCCTAGTAGTAGGTGGTTTTGGAACCGGTGAACATGCCTATGCGGGAGCAAGATCACATCTACATAACAACGGCCACGATCACGATGTCTATCAGGTCATTACTGATCGTCGTAATCGGGGTCCTGAGATAATGAATACCCACGCTGAAGCTGTAATTAAGAGCTTGTTAGTTATTCAGGAAAAGCTTAAAGATGATGAGAAGATTACGATTGTCTCACATTCTCTTGGTGGTCCAAAGGTGCTATTAGCACTAGCCAAAGCCCTAAATGATGAAAAATATCAGAGTATCGCTCCTCGTCTACTAAATTCAATCGGTAATATCATTATGGATGCTAGCGCTGGCTTTGATGAATCCCTCAGCAGTAGATCATGGCCTATTGCTACTGGCCGAATTACAGGCCGACTTGGGTTCGGTCTTGCCCGTACACCTATTCGGATTATCGAGGATAAGCTCGCAAGACGAGCGGCAATCAAGAGAGATGAGGAAATCGAAGAGACTGATACAGCAATTCCCAAAGGAACTGCTTCTGAGTTTTTGGGTTATATGGCTCTGGCTCTCAACGAAAGCGTTGGCGAAGCAATCATGTGTTCACGGGATTTCTTGCCTCTGCTCACAGCCCTTAACCAAACCAGCTTATTACAAGATAAGTTCATGATGATCCTGCGCAAGAGAGAAGGCACCGTAAATACCAGAAAGAACATACCTGACACACTAGACAGAATAGAAAAAGCTGGAATATCTGGAGTAATTGTCGATGGCTATCACGATGCACTAAGTACTGCATCTAACCAATTACGCAATCTGACCAGACAACACGCTCAAGTTGAACCAAGTAATGTTTCTTATCTACACCCAACTCAAGAACAAATTGATGATATTGATGACGCAACCCCTGAATATAGTTGGTCACAACGAAAATCAATTGATAACGTCGGAAAGGCAGGTGCTGGAGTGGTTGCCCTGGCGGTTGGTTCAGGTCTTGTTGCTGCTCGCAATCATCTCACGGAAAAAAGGGCGGCGTAAGATTGAGAATTATCTAGGAATAATAGATACTTAATAGCCATGGCACGAGTCAAATTAAGTGAATTTCGCGCAAAAACGATGCTGATAGACGATTATCAGGGCATTGCACTGCATATGGACTCTCTGGACGCGGATATTGAGAAGATGGCTACTGATACCAACTACATCGTAAAGATCGATCAGGGCGTCAAAAAAAGGGGTAAACAGGGCCTTTTGAAGCTGAATGTATCTAAAAATGACGCGAAAGCCGCCGTCGAGGAGCTCGCATCTAAGGGCTATAGCCGTTTTATCGCCGAACCGATGCTTCCACACGGGGATAATGAAGAGCATTATCTGTCGCTGGAGCGCACAAGAGAGGGTATTTCGATCACTTATTCACCGCATGGCGGTATAGATATCGAAGATTCTGTCGATTCTGTTAGTACTACGATCTACCCTGATAACCCCTCTGCCATTCCAACAGAGCTTATTGAAAAGCTCGTACAAACAATGAACGAACAACACCTGAGTCTGATTGAAATAAACCCGATAGTTATCCAGGACGATCAAGTTCATCTACTCGATGCAGCCGTATTAGCTGATTCTGCTGGCGAGTATTTCGCCAAAGCCTGGACCGAGGCTGATGTAGTCGAGGCGCGTCAGAAAACACCAGAAGAAGAAGCTGTTGCAGAACTCGATGACAATTCACCATCTGCATTTTCGCTCCGTGTACTCAACCCGAATGGTAGTCTGTGGCTCTTGCTGTCTGGCGGAGGTGCTAGTATCACGATTGCTGACGAAGCACAAAACCAAGGCAAGGGCACTGAGATCGGCAACTATGGAGAATACAGTGGTGGACCAACTACAGAAGAAAGCTACCTCTATACTAAAGAACTGCTTTCCTTAATGCTCAAATCAACAGCACCGAAAAAAGCATTGGTTATTGCTGGCGGTGTTGCTAACTTTACCGACGTTAAAAAGACGTTTAAGGGCGTAGTCCAAGCAATGACCGAGGTGACGACACAGATGAAAACTGCCAACATCAAAGTATTTGTGCGACGTGGTGGCCCAAATGAGAAAGAGGGCCTCGCCAACATGAAGTCATTTCTCGAAAAACATGATTTGTTTGGTAGTGTAGCGGGTTCTGACATCGTATTAACTGACGCGATTACGCGCGCAATGGAGTATGTGTCGTGAGTCTTGATATAGCAAAAATCCGATCAGAAGAACAAAGCATCCTCGTGCTTGGTAACCATCGGCCAATTATTCAAAGTGTGCTTGATTTTGATTTTATGAGCGGTAGAAAGACTCCAAGTATCGTTGGCATCATCACTGCTGGTAATAAATTTCAGAAGTTCTTTTGGGGTAAAAAGGAAGTTCTGATTCCGTGTTACACATCAGCAAAGCATGCAGCGAGCCATCTAGAAAATGTACATTGGATGTTTAACATCAACTCTGGTCGTCGCGCCTTTTTCTCTACGACTGATTTCTTTACTCAATTTCCCCATGCACTTGGAGGACACATCTTTGCCGAGGACGTTCCTGAAGAATTCGCGCTCAAACTCTTTGATGACTATCAAACCAAGGGTAAGATCCTGGTTGGAACTGCTGGTGTGGGCTTGATTGTACCAGGCAGCCTCAAGCTTGGTGCCGTCGGTGGAACAGATTGGCGGCAAGTCGATAACAATAACCTGGCAAAACCTGGTAACATTGCAGTGCTATCCGCATCTGGTGGCATGATTAACGAAATTATTACGATAGTTGCCAATGCAGGACATCACTTGAGCTTCGCACTCTGTTTCGGAGGAGATCGTTTTCCAACCACGAATCCAAAAGAAACATTCATTGCGGCAGAAGCCGATGCAAACACGGAAGCAATTGTCTACTACGGCGAGCTTGGTGGTCATGATGAATATGAACTTGCTGAACTGATCAGCTCTGGTAAGGTTACTAAACCAGTTGTATGTTACATCGCTGGTGTCATCGGGGAGAGCTTCGATCAGCCAGTACAATTTGGTCACGCCAAGGCCTTAGCCCGGTTGCAGGACGAGACAGCCACTGCAAAGCGCGAAGCATTACGTACTTCAGGGGCGAAAGTAGCTAACTCAATCGAAGAATTTGTTACACTTGTCGACAGTATTCCAGGGCCGGATGGCAGTACTCAGCATTCTGCACGCTTGGGTGACAGTGGTGATTTATCGCCGAGCAACGGACAGAAAAGTATAGACGATACTTTGAAAGGAGTAGCGCAGGCGAAAATCGACAATGGCACCAAGAGCAATGCCAGAGTGTCCAGCTCTGCTGGACAGCAGGGCATTGCGGCGGGTAGGATGATGAGTATGGATCTAGACGATCGAAACCCAAGTATGTTCAGTAGCACTATCAGTAGTGAAAAAGAAGATGGCTACGCATTCGTCGGTCGTACTCTGACAGACTGGGCAACAGAAGGTAACTTTATCAAACAGGTAGTTGCAGGACTTCTTGGCAAAGAACCAAAATCTGAAACAACCATTGCCTATGTAAACACAGTTTTTCAGCTCAGCATCGATCATGGACCGCAAGTGTCTGGAGCGCTCAATACAATCGTAACTGCACGAGCTGGTAAAAACCTTGTCGATTCACTTTCAGCAGGATTACTCGCTATCGGACCGCGCTTTGGCGGTGCCGTCAATGGAGCTGCGGGTGAGTGGTTCAAGGGTGTAAACGAAGGACTCGATCCAAAAGAACATGTCGAAGGCTATGCCAAGCAACGCAAATACATTATGGGAATCGGCCACAAGAAATACCGTATAGGTCTGCCTGATACTCGTACTGAAGTCATCAAACAATTTTCTGACAAACTCGGAAGTCACCGATACTTTGATTACGCCAAGTCAGTCGAGGAGATTACCTCTGCTAAAAAGGGCAATCTCATCCTAAACATCGATGGACATATCGCAGCATTACTACTTGATATACTAGAGCAAGAGGAAGGATTTACTCCAGAGCAACTACAGCAATGTATTGATGCTGATTTCTTCAACGCATTCTTCGTCATTCCACGTAGTATTGGCTTTGTGAGTCATTACCTAGATCAGAAACGCCTCGATGAAGGCCTCTTCCGTCTACCCGATGCAGCGATTCACCTTCAAGACTAAGCACTATTGCTTAATACTGGCTATATCTGTAAACTAACCTTTGGTTTATGAGTAAAATTCCGAATGTAACGGCTGTCGTAGGCGGCCAATGGGGTGACGAGGGCAAAGGCAAAATTGTCGACTATTTGGCAACTGATGCCCAAGTCGTTATTCGTGCACAAGGTGGTGATAATGCAGGACATACAATCCGCAATGAAAAAGGAAAGTTTGCTCTCCATCTAATACCTGCCGGTATTTTCAATCCAGACAGTCTAAATATCATTGGTGCGGGTACTGCTCTCAACCCCAAAACAGTACTGGAGGAACTTGCCAGTCTCGAAGAACGTAATGTTGATACAAAGAATCTATTAATTGACCCGAAGGCGCATCTCGCATTTGATTATCACCGCGTGCTCGACGGGCACCATGAAGAAAGTCTCGGTGACTACAAAATTGGTACCACGAAACGAGGTATCGGTCCTACCTATATGGATAGAGTGGAGAGAATTGGATTACCAGCTCGGCTTTTGCTCGATACAGATGCCGCACTAAAGCATCTCGAATCAGTGCTGGAACGAAAGCGAAATACATTCCCGAGTTTAGCCAAAAAGGATGAATTACAAGTTAGCTACTATGAGGATTTGCTCCGTGAATCTAAAGCTCGACTACAAGATATTATCAAACCTGTTACAGAACTAATATCTGAACGATTGCATGACGGACAGCGATTCCTTGTCGAAGGTGCACAAGGCGCATTGCTTGATATTAATCACGGAACATATCCCCGTGTGACAAGTAGTAATACTATTGTTGCCGGACTGCTTGCTGGGTCAGGTATTCCACCACGATATTTAACCAGAGCTGTCGGTGTGTTCAAGGCCTACGAATCACGAGTAGGAGAGGGTGGTATGCCAACGGAATTGCTTGATGATATGGGCAATAAGCTACGTGAAGCCGGACAGGAATACGGCACCACGACAGGTCGTCCTAGGAGAGTTGGTTGGTTTGATGGACCGGCAGCTCGCTATGCTCAGAGCATCAATGGCTTCACAGATATTGCTTTGACTCGTGTCGACACCCTAGCTAATTTTGATGAAATCAAACTCTGCACATCATACGAAGGAGATGAAACTTTTTCACCTGATGATGCGCATCTGCTTGACCAAAAACCAGTGTTGGAAAGTTTCAAAGGGTGGAATGAATTCAAGGCAGAAAACTTTGATGGCTTACCAGAATCTGCTCAAAAATATTGCCGTTCAATCGAGGACTTGTTTATCGATGCCAAACTCAGTTTCATCGGCACTGGTGAATCTCGTGATGATCTCATTGTAATACGCTAGATGAAGACTATTCCCTATAACGATAATTACTCTAAAGAGGTTTTTTCACTACATGTTCGAGGTTTAAAATGCGTTAATTCCTACATTGGCAGTAAGGAAGCACGCGACAAATTAGACAGTGATATGAAGGATATCGATGAGCACTATTTAAAGGGCAGTGGCATTTTCCTCTTAATGATTGATGACAATAACTCATTAATCGCAATGGGTGGTATTAAAAATGAAGGCAATGGCAAAGGAACATTAAAGCGACTTCGTGTTGAACCTGAAATCCAAGGTCGTGGTTTAGGCTCTCAAATGTTAGGCGAGCTCCTTGACTGGGCACGACATCATAATTTTAAATCGATTAATACTGATTTTGTTAGTCCAAGTTCACTTGCAGACTTCTATTCTAAGAATGGCTTTTCACACAAAGAGTCTATTCATCGGCAACTTGCTGAAACTGAATGGGATGAAGACGTCTACACAATAAATCTCTAGGGTGTAATCCAGTAACGTTTGAGGATATCCATATGATCAAAGGCCAACTGGTCTTGAGCTGGCAGACCATTAACATCGAACCAGCGCATATCTTCTGATTCGTCATCTGGTTCCTGGACTTTTTCGCCAGCAATACCTTTGTGCACAAAAGCAATATTCTGACGATCATCACCTCGTTCGGGATCATCAATGATTGCTATTCGTTCAATGGACTGCAACTCATAACCTGTCTCTTCTAATACTTCACGACGTGCAGCGTCGATTGTTGTCTCGTCACGATCAACAAATCCCCCAGGTAGCGCCCAGAGTCCGGCTCCCTTATTCATATGTGCTGCTCGCTTGATTAGAAGCACCTGTCTTTTGTCGTTGGTTACAATCGTATCAACTACGCAATGACGTAAGTTGGCTTTGAACCCTTCCTCAAACGTGCAATCGATCATAGGTCGAAAGCTTGACGCCATTTAGCAGCAATGGCCTTGGCCTTATCATGAGCAAGGCCAGTGTAGTAGATTTCTGGTTCAAGAATCATATTGTGCTCATCCTCGGTCATCTTAGACCAGTATTCATTCATAACCTCGTCATCGTTCTTAACAGCGTCTCCAAAGCTCAAACCCGCATCAAGTGCTGAGTGCGCAATCGACTTAGCCTTTTCATGTCCATCAGTATGACCAAGTTTTCCTAAAATAAGATAAAGTGGCTCAGCACCAATGGCGCCTTTGCTCATCTTGAGATTTTTCTGCATTGCGTCCTCATCAACTTCAATCTTGGCCATGGTGCGGCTCAGTCGCTTGGCCATCTCGGCAACGCAATCAACCAATACAGGGTAGAAACGAGCAGAGGATGAATCTGCCAAATCACGTTGATGCTCACTGATGAGATTCTGTTGTACGACTAACTGCTGGGCAAGAACTTCACGATACAACCCGCCGACATTTTCAAAATTAATTGGATTACGTTTGTGGGCCATAGTAGACGAGCCAGTTTGGCCTGCCTCGAACTTCTCGCGCAATTCCGCGATTTCACTACGTTGCAGGTGACGCATGTCATGTGCAAGGTTACTCATCGCACCGGCAGCAATGACCGCTTCAGCCAGCAGGCGTGCAAGAGATTCAGGAGGTACAATCTGGGTAGAATGTTCGGCAACTTTTAGATCAAGCTTAGCAAGGATTGCTTCTTCAAAAGCTCTAGGGTCATCAAAGAATAGCGACGATGCATTGTATGCACCGACAGCGCCTGAGAATTTACCCTGAAGCTCCTGACACAGCGCCTCGAGTGCTTGTATGCTCTGACCGAGTCGACTAAGGTATTCTGCCAGTGCGAAGCCAAAAGTGATTGGAACTCCATGCTGACCATGCGTACGGCCAATTTGTACCGTATCAGCGTATTGTTCTGTCAAGTCAATTAGTATTTTCATCAGTTCTTTAAGTCGAGGAATAACTACCTTGTTAAAAGCCGCTTTGTATTGAACTGCACTAGCACTACTTACAATGTCATAACTTGTAGCGGTCATGTGCACGTATGGTTTGGATTGATCTGATATTTTTGACTTGATCACATTTACCAGTGCTTTGACATCATGTCGGGTTTTTTGCTCTTCTTCAAACACTTCAGCTGCAGTTACACTTCTGGCCGCCTTATCGATTTCATCGGCAACAACTTCGCTACAGACGCCAAATTCAAATAGTGTTTGAGCAAGTGCTGCCTCAATATAGGCTTGGTAAGAGACGCGAGCTTGTTCACTTAAATACTGGGAAACTGCAGGGTCAAAATATCGTCCGTCAAGTGGATCGACTCCACTGAATCGACGCTCCTCATTATCTGGCAACGGAGGAACTATAGGTTTAAGATTCATAACAGCGCCTTTCTTACATTAGTTTCAATACGACTCTCAATATCATCATAACTTTCACGCTTAAAAGATTCACCTGTCATTTTCTCGAATAATTCGATGTATCGTTCGCTGATAACCTCAACTATTTCTTCAGTCATCTCTGGAACAGTCTCACCATCTTTGCCACTAAAGCCGTTATCCATCAGCCATTCACGAACGAATTCTTTGCTTAGCTGGCGCTGTTTCTTGCCAGCCTTAAAGAGTTCATCATAACTGTCAGCATAGAAGTAGCGTGAAGAATCCGGTGTATGAATCTCATCGACAACGACGATTTCGTCTTCCATCGTAGTGCCGAATTCGTATTTAGTGTCACAGAGAATGAGCCCTCGTGCCTTAGCCATTTCTTGGCCTTTATTAAAAAGTTTTAATGCATAATCTGCAACTGTGTCCCATTGTTCTTGCGTCATAATGCCTCTAGAAAGTATCTCTTTAGGTTCAATGTTTTGGTCATGTTGCCCCAGATCTTCTTTGGTTGTAGGAGTAAGTAGGGGTGTGGTGAACGCTTGGTTTTCGCGCATATTATCCGGCAAGAAAGTGCCGCATAACTCCCTCGAGCCTGATTTGTAGTCCCGCCATGCACTGCCACACAAATACCCGCGAACGATCATTTCAATAGGAAAGACTGTGCAGTTTTTACCAATAGTGACATTAGGATCAGGTACAGAATCTACCCAGTTGGGCACAATGTCTTTTGTTGCATCCAGTTGGTGAGCCGCGATTTGGTTCAGCACTTGGCCCTTAAAGGGGATACCAAGAGGCAAAACCACATCGAAAGCACTGATACGATCACTCGCTATTAGCACTATAAGATCTTTTACTACGTAAACATCTCGGACTTTGCCGTGATACACAGAGGTTTGTCCAGTAAATTCGAAATCAGTCTGTTGCAAGGCTTTGTGTATCACCATTGATTATATTTTATATCAATAACAGATGAGTGTAAACGATTACAGCATGTGTTATTTGCGGGTAGCTAATGAATTGTGTACAAATAAGTGATGACAGAAAATAAAAAAATCGGCATTGTCGGTGGTGGCCAGCTAGCCATGATGATGACTGAAGCATCTCGTGAACTAGGTATCTCTGTAACAGTTATCGATCCGACGCCCGGATGTCCCGCATCATTAGTCGGTGCCAGGCAAATTGTAGCTGACTATAACGACTTGACGGCAATCCATGAATTATCTGAAAAAACAGATGTCGTTACAATAGACTTTGAACATGTGAATACCACCGCATTACAACAAGTAGTTGAAACAGGGAAATCGGTACACCCCAAGCCACAGACAATCGCCATGATTCAGGATAAGCTCACTCAATGTGAGTTCTTGGAGTTTAATGGGTTACCGGTTGCTGATTTCAAGAGACTAGATACGGTTGAGGAAGCTCATAAAGCCCTAACTGATTTTGATGGCAAAATGCTACTGAAAATGCGGCACCAGAGTTATGACGGTAAAGGCAATGCTGTTGTATCTAACGATAACCTCGAAGACGCTTGGAATAATTTTGGTAATGTAAAGCTCTACGGGGAAGCGTTCATCCCGTTTGTGAAGGAACTTGCCGTTATACTTGCCCGCGACACTGAGGGCACAATAGTCATTTATCCAACTGTCGAAACAATCCACATTAACAACATTTGTCATAAGGTTTTCCTGCCTGGTGACTTGAACGATACTGTGCGTGAAAAAGCTGAAACAATAGCTATGAAAACTGCAGAACACCTCGAGGGAGCAGGCGTTTTCGCCATCGAGATGTTTTTAACCAAGGACGATGAGATACTGATAAATGAAATTGCGCCACGAGTACATAACTCAGGCCACCCAACTATCGAGGGCAGTGTGACGTCACAGTTTGAGCAGCACCTTCGCGCGGTTACTGGCATGATTCTCGGATCAACCGACATGAAGCACAATGCAGCGGTAATGATTAACATTTTGGGCAAAAGAAATGGTAGTGCTGAGCCAAAAGGAGTTGAAAAAGCGCTAGAGATTGAAGGTGTGTCGGTTCATATGTACGGAAAACATGAAGTCAAAATTGGTCGCAAAATGGGACATTTAACAGCTGTTGCTGATACACTAGAAGAAGCATCATCTCATGCCGAGCAGGCATTTGAGTTGATAGAAATATAAGGAGTATTATATGCCGCATGTCGGAATTATTATGGGATCAGACAGTGATTTGGACATTATGTCAAGATCCGCTGAAACACTCAAAGAGCTGGGCATCGATCACGAAGTAAAAGTAGTCTCAGCCCATCGAACCCCTGATGAAATGGCCGAATATGCCAAAACAGCCAAAGAGCGTGGCATTAAGGTAATTATTGCTGGAGCCGGCGGTTCTGCGCATTTACCAGGCATGACAGCTGCTTACACAACTTTACCAGTTATCGCAGTTCCGATCGTACGCGAGACTCACACTGATGCTGCCATCAAATCGAGCAATAATATGCCACCTGGTGTACCTCTTGCAGTAATGCCAGCTAATGGCGCAGTTAACGCAGCTCTCTTTGCAGTAGCTGTCCTGGCTTTATCTGATGATTCGGTATCTCAAAAATTAGATAAATACCGTGCCACAATGCATGATACCGTCATAGAGACAGCCGAAAAACTCGAAAACGTAGGCTGGGAAGAGTACCTCGCTCGGTGAGCCAACTCCCTGATTTAGTCGTTTTTGATTGGAATGGCACTATACTCAATGACGTAGCTGCGTCCGCCTCTGCAATGCAGAAAATACTAGATAAACTTGGTGACAATCGTAGCGCAACAATAGAACTTTACCGGCAACACTGCTCTGTACCGATCAGAAAGACATACGAATCACTAGGTTATGGTCATCTAACAAATAGTGAAATTGTTGAGATTAATAAAGAATGGCAATCAGCCTATAAAAAAGTAGAGCATACACAAGAGCTACAAGACGGCATAGAAAGCACGATTAGCTGGCTTGAGAAAAATCGAATCCCAAAAGTAATTCTAAGTAATCATATGAGGCCTTCAATTGAGCAAAACACCAGACGGCTCAATCTTAATTTCGATGAAATCTTGGCGCGCAAAGAACAGCATCATATGATAACAATCGGCAAAAGGGAGTTAATGGCAGATTACTTACAGACAATGGCTTTTAGTCCATCAAGAGCTGTAATTATTGGTGATACGGCAGAGGAGTTCGATATCGCTAATAGTCTCGGCATGCAATCTATTATTGTTACCAACGGATCGGTTGCCAAAGAACGCCTACTTCACATACCAGAAAATCAGAGAACCAATACTGCTCAATTACTTGATAAACTCCAGAATCTATTTGTATGAAACAATCTGAAGCCCTCGATATTCTGAAGATGGGTCACAATGTTTTCCTGACGGGACCTCCTGGGGCGGGTAAAACCTATGTGCTCAATTATTTCATTACATACCTAAAGAAACATCAGATTGGTGTAGGTATCACAGCTAGTACCGGCATTGCTGCAACTCACATTGGTGGCATGACCATTCACAGCTGGAGTGGCATTGGGATTCGTGATGAACTAACTGACGAGACATTGGAAAAGTTATCCAAGAAATCACCACTAGTTAAACGACTAAGCAATACCCGTGTGCTGATTATCGATGAAGTTTCCATGCTCCATGGCAAGCGGCTTGATCTCGTCAATCAAATATGTAAACACCTAAAAAAATCTGAAAAACCTTTCGGAGGCATGCAGGTCGTACTGACTGGTGATCTTTTCCAGTTGCCACCAGTGACGAGAGGCGCGCGGGGCAAAGAAGTCGATTTTGTTTTTAAGAGCAAAGCCTGGGAAGAGCTTCGACTCAAAGTGTGCTATCTTGAGGAGCAACATCGACAGAACGATAACGAGCTACTTTCAATCCTTAATAAAATACGTACTAATACTGCAGGACTAGAAGAAATCGACCTCCTCCAGACGCGCCAAATCGACGAGCAGGAAACAAATGCGACACGTCTCTACACTCACAATGCTGACGTTGATAGTATCAACGAACATCGCTTAAGTGAACTTAATGAGGACGAAGTGTTGTTTACGGCCATTACGAAGGGCCGAGCTAGCGCCGTTGAGACTCTGGTTTCGACCTGTCTAGCGCCACAAAATCTAGTGCTCAAACTAGGTGCTGAGATAATGACAGTCGCCAACAATCCAGCACAGCATTTTGTAAACGGAAGTCGCGGCACCGTCATTGGATTTGACGAGGAAACGGAGGCTCCAATCATTAAGCTTCATGATTCTAATCGGAATATCACTCTAGAACGTAATACCTGGGCAATCCATGAAGGCGAGCGGGCAATTGCTGAATTCGCTCAGTACCCACTGCGTCTTGCATGGGCAATTACCATTCACAAAAGCCAGGGCATGAGCCTTGACGAAGCGGAGGTTGATCTAGGGCGTAGTTTTGAGCCTGGCATGGGCTATGTAGCGTTGTCGCGCGTAAGAAGTCTTGATGGCTTGATCTTGCGCGGCATAAACGAAATGGCGATGATGGTGCATCCTGAAGTGCTCGTTTTTGATGAAACTCTCCAGAGTAATTCTAAGGCTGTCGGTAAAGCGCTTTCAAAGCTTAGTACCGACACTGTCGATAGCCACCACGACACTGTCCGAACAAAGCTATCCCCCACAGAACTGGTTTACGATGACGAGTTATTCGACACACTTCGTGAATGGCGTAGCAACACGGCACGACAAAAAAAAGTGCCCGCTTATATGGTTTTTGATGACAAGACACTCAAAATAATTGCCAGTACAAAGCCAGAGAACCTTGAAGATCTAATGTCGGTAAAGGGATTGGGACCTAAGAAAACCGACAGCTACGGCAACGAAATACTTGATATAATTAAAAGCCATGAGTGAATCGATCCAAATAATTAGTGGCATCGCAAAACCTAACAAAGGCAATGGGAGAAAATTCGGTTATCCGACAGCAAATATTAAGTGCCCAACAGATTTGGATGAAGGAGTATTTGTAGGCTTTAGTTCAGTAAAGTTTAATGGCTTAAAGTACGATACTATGCCATCTATTATATTTATTGGTAATCCTGAAACGCTCAATGAATCTGGCAAGCGGCTAGAGACACACATACTTGATATTCCAGATGAGGACTTATATGGTGCTCAAGTTACAGTTGAGCTTGCCGAGAAGATACGCGCCAACAAAAAGTTTGATTCAATTGATCTTCTGATCCAACAAATGAAGCGGGATGAGTTATCTGCACGTCAATATTTTTCAAGCAAATCTTGACTGAACCATCTGCTAGCTGTATCTTTGAAACCACATATTAACTGTAGGGTGGCGTGTAATTCGCCAACTGGACGTAAAGCCGTCGAGTCTGTAACAGGACATGATCTAGTGAAAATCTAGAGCCAACCGTAAAGTCGGGACCCGTAAGGGGCTGGTGTTACAACCAGCGAAAGGAGTTCTCTTCATGAAGAATATCAATATTAAGTGGATTGGTGCTGGAAGCATAGTGCTAGCTGCTGTGCTTTGGAGTCTCGATGCGTTGCTACGAACCAAGCTTTATGTTTTGCCGCCACTCACTATTATATTTGCCGAGCACGCTATCGGTACGCTTATCGCAATACCAATTCTGATTGCGTTGCGCCACAAACTGAAGAAGCTAACTCAAAACCAAATAGTCGCAGTTGTGATTGTGTCCATTCTGTCTGGGATTCTCGGAACTGTATTATTTACTGCTGCTCTACAGAAGATTCAGTTCATTCCATTTTCTGTGGTGATTCTGCTACAGCAGCTTCAGCCTATCTTTGCCATTACTTCATCAGCAATATTACTCAAAGAGAAGATTTCCAAACAGTTTATCATTTATGCAGTAATTGCACTTGGCGGTGCCTACATGCTCAGTTTTCCAGAACTTAGAGTTAATCTGAAAACAGGAGAAGCAACCGCAATCGCGGCGTTGATGGCAGTCGGGGCGGCAGCCAGCTGGGGTAGTAGTACCGCAATTTCTAAATATGCCTTAAAGGGAACATACTGGTTACAAATCACTGGTATCCGCTTTGCATTGGCAACAATGGTCAGTGGAATCGCATTGCTGTTCATCCCTAGCATGAATGGTCTTGCGTCAGTGGGATCAGATCAAATTAAGACTCTTGTTTTGATTGCCTTCTCAACTGGCTTTGTCGCTCTTGGTATTTATTACTATGGATTGCAGAAAGTACGCGCATCTCGTGCAACTATTCTTGAGCTTGCTTGGCCATTCACGGCAGTTATAACCGGGCTATTGTTCTTTGATAAACCACTTACAATTACTCAATGGATTGGAGCACTTGTACTGAGTACAGCCGCCTACATGATTGCTCGTCAAGAAGTCACAGACACAGTTAAGTCTTAGCAACAATATCTATGATAATCTGGAGCAATGAACCGAAAGACTAAAATTGAACTTATTGCTCTGGCATTAATCAGTTTAATTGGATTATTTACAGTAGCTTATGGTAATGAGATTTTTGATAAATTGCATTTGCTTAGATATCAGCCATCTCAAGCAGTATCAGACTTAGCGGATGATGCGGGTATGAACGAAAAAGGTAAGATACTTTTTTACAGATTCAGCCCACAGATTACGAGCAAGGAGGATCTACAAAATCGATGCAAACAAGCAGCCCACCCTGTCGGTTGCGTGAGTGGAAATACAATATATATCTTAGAGCCAGAAAATGCAGTTGATGAGCAGGAGATTATTGTAACTGCAGCACACGAGATGCTTCATGTAGCATATTCACGGTTGAGTAATTCGGAGAAAGAATTATTGACTGAAGAATTCTCCAGTTCATTATCTACTGCAGAATCCGATATTGTTTCTGACATTGAAGCCTACCGCGATCAGGACGAAGAAATCATTCAAGACGAAACCCATTCTATAATCGGCAGTCAGGCTGAACAGATATCAATTAAACTTGAAACTTATTATCAAGCATACTTTGCCGATCGACAAAAAGCCGTAAGCGCCTATCAGCTCAGCAAATAAGTTACAATTACATATATGGAACTCGCATATGTTAACGGAACAGTAATCCCTCTCAATCAAGCCCAGGTATCGCTCAGTGATAATGGCTATCTGCTTGGTGACGGAGTATTTGAAACCATGCGTACAACCCGAAGTGGAATGTTATTTCGGCCCGAACTTCATGCCACAAGACTAGTTAACGGACTAGAGAAATTATTGCTACCGACCGAAGGAATATTTGAGAAGTTCATGAACACTGCTGAAACCCTGCGTGCTGAAGCAGTTCATCAGATTGGAAATGAGCTATACGTGCGCATTAATATCAGCAGTGGTACAAGTCGTAATTGGGCAGAAAAGCCTGAACTGATAGTGACCGGCATAGCAAAAGCTCTACACCCGAAGAAATCTAGACCTCTTTCATGCATAACCTGGAATCATCATGGTCAATTACATGAATTATCGGATGTGAAATCATTATCATACGCGCGCTCAGCTCTACTTCGTCGCAAAGTAGCCCAAAGTAAGGTTGACGACATCATACTTATTTCCCCAGATGATTTAATCGTAGAAGCAAGTACTAGTAATGTGATTGCCTGCAAGGGGGATTCTATTTATGCCCCTGGCACTCAATCAGGTGCTCTACCAGGCACAACCCAACATATCCTAATCTGTGAATTGTTACCTCGTGACGAATACCTTGTTCAAGAATCGTTAACACAAGCCGAGCTATATGCCTGTGATGAAGTCATGCTAACGAGCAGCCTAACTGGAGTGAAGAGGGTTGAGCAAATTAATGATCAAACATACACAAAAACGGAACTTTATGATTTCCTATACGAAAAATACAGCAAACTCTTAGACTAGCTTCTGACGCTTAAACCCAATTCTCTCTTTTCACAAAGAAACAAATAATTGCCACTTTTGCTTCAAAGTGGCGCAAACTAATCCTTACTTTGCCAAAGTAACAAACCTCTTCCACCTTTTGGTGGCAAAAGGTGGTCAAAAGCCACGAACAGGACACACTTCTTTATGATTTCACACCTTCGCCAAGGCTACGGTGCGCAGGCGTTGTGAAGCTACACAATGGCTGAGACAACTCACTCCACTATGCTCCGTTCAAACAAGTCTCATCCTTATTATTGTGTATTTCACACTCTTTTCATCAGGAAGTGCTTTATGTTCGATCTCCAAGCAGACCAGAGCAGAGCACCGCTGGCGTTCTGTATATTAATCAGCGCGTAGCACTATAACTTAGTAATAAGTAATGACTACTGCTAAATAATCCAGCAGAGCCAGAGGCGATGCTGTCATTGGTTGTTCAGGGTCTGGGCATTGAACTGCTCCTGATGTGGTGAGTGTCATTTCAACAATCATTAAGTAAGGACTTACCCTGACGATATCCTTAAAAAGGAGATAGGGAGGAGGGGGCGATCCCTTTAGGGTCGTTGTCCTTACGCATTGTTGAATATGACTATGAATACATCAAGAACAGTGATTGGCCCAGGAGTTTTGAGATACTTTGTCGGTACAAAGTATCATAGGTTGGTTCTTGGAAAAGAACAACACTATTGCCAGCAGGCAGGTTTGGAAAAGGACAGAGCCTATTTGGGAAAAGAAATGGGAACTTAGATGTTGCGTCTTTTGCGTCGCCTAAGCTCAGCGACACGAAGTCGTGCTGTTTGCTGCTCAATGAGGCCGACAGCCTGGGCTAGGTCTACCTGGCTACCGGCATTAGCGCGAAGCTCTTCGGCACGTTTGAGCGCTTCTTTGGCTTCCATTTCATTGATGTCAGCAGCACTTTCAGCTACGTCAGCAAGAAGGCGAATTTTGCGACCATGTATGACTTCAATAACTCCACCATCTGTCGCAAACAGATCCATGTCTTCGTCTTTGTCTGCCTGTCGCTTTCGAATAGCGATCACACCTGGGCTTGAAACTGAGACGAGAGGCATGTGTTCAGGGAAGATAGCAACCTGGCCATCAGGCGTGGGGACTATGACTTCCCAGCACTCCTCGCTGAATTTCACGCCTTCTAATGTGACGAGCTCAAAGGTCAACATTGTTTACTTCTTTTTCCCAGCTTTTTTAACAGCCTCTTCGATAGTTCCTACCATATAGAAATCATTTTCGTTCAAGTTGTCGTGCTTGCCATCGAGAATCTCGCGGAATCCACGAATAGTGTCCTTAAGTGACACATACTGGCCAGGAATGCCTGAGAATACTTCAGCAACGCTGAATGGCTGAGTCAGGAAACGCTGGATACGTCGAGCACGAGCAACTGTTTGTTTGTCGTCATCTGATAATTCTTCCATTCCGAGAATCGCAATGATGTCTTGAAGGTCCTTGTAGCGTTGCAAGACCCGTTGAACTTCACGTGCGACAGTGTAGTGTTCTTCACCAACAATATTCGGGTCAAGAATATTTGAGTTTGAATCTAGTGGATCAACAGCGGGGTAGAGCCCAAGCTCAGTCAGTGCACGGTTAAGAACGATTGTCGAATCAAGGTGAGTAAATGTCGTTGCAGGAGCTGGGTCAGTCAAGTCGTCAGCCGGCACGTAGACAGCCTGAACTGATGTAATCGAGCCAGTGCTTGTTGATGTAATTCGTTCCTGCATAGCACCCATTTCTGTTGCAAGGTTTGGCTGGTAACCAACAGCACTTGGCAGACGGCCGAGAAGGGCAGAAACCTCAGAACCTGCCTGGGTAAATCGGAAAATGTTATCGACGAAAAACAACACATCTTTACCCTGATCACGGAAACCTTCAGCCATTGTGAGCCCAGAGAGAGCTACACGAAGTCGTGATCCAGGTGGCTCATTCATCTGTCCAAAGACAAGTGATGTCTTATCGAGCACGCCTGACTCTTCCATCTCATAGTAAAGGTCATTTCCTTCACGAGTACGCTCACCAACACCGGCAAAAACAGAGTTACCACCGTGTTCTTTGGCGATGTTATTAATCAGCTCAGTTATAAGGACTGTCTTACCGACACCAGCACCACCGAAGAGACCTACTTTACCACCCTTAGTAATCGGAGCTATGAGATCAATTACCTTGATACCAGTTTCGAAGATTTCAGTTTTAGTGCTTTGTTCGGCCAGAGTTGGGGCAGAGCGGTGGATTGGCATACGATCAGTAAATTTGTCTTCTTTACCATCGATTGGGCGACCAAGCACGCTGAACATACGACCTTGCGTAGCATCGCCAACTGGCACACTTATAGGACTACCCGTAGCGGCAACTTTTTGACCACGGGTCAATCCATCAGTTGAACCCATGGCTACAGCACGGACGACATTCCGGCTGATGTGCTGTTCCACTTCTAGGACAAGCTCAGTTCCATCGTTATCAACAGTTAACGCGTCATATATCTCTGGTAAATCGCCTTTAAACTCAACATCGATGACCACACCAACGATCTGCTGAATTGTTCCTTCTATTTTATTTTTGGTTGCTGTTGCCATAATTACTCCTTATTTCCTAACTTACTGCCGCCGCACCGCCGGCTATTTCTGCTAATTCCTGTGTAATACCTGCCTGACGGGCGCCATTAAATGCCAATGTCAGATCATCAATGAGATCAGATGCATTGTCCGAAGCATTCTTCATCGCCATCATCCGCATTGATTGCTCACTTGCGATAGCCTCGAGAACAGACTGCATCAACTGGGCTTCAACCAGCTTCGGCACAATTCGTGCCAACACCACTTGTGGACTCGGTTCAAAAACTACATCATTAATATCACTAATAAATCTATCGGTCTTTTCTATAGCTGTGTGATCATCGTCTCTGATCGCTGCAGGAAGTAATTGTTGAACTGTAGCGATCTGCACAATGCTCGACTTATAATCTGTATAAATAACTTCAACTTCATCGACTGTTTCATCGGTGAACAATTCATATGCAGAAGAGAGAAGTGGTTGGATATCAGCTTGGGACGGCCGATCAGGAAAATCAGTATAGACGCCAATCAGCTCGAGACTTTCGATACGCACTGCAAACTGAGCCGCTTTCTTACCAATGATAATCGCCTTACTTGTTATTCCCTCTGCTTCGTCTCGTTGCAGCTGCTTATTGAAAAGTCGCAATACGTTACTGTTATATGCTCCGGCAAGGCCACGGTTACTGCTAATAACGATATACAAGCGTGTTTTCACGACTCTCTTAGTAAAGTACGGTGAATTGTTGGCGCGCTTGAGCTGCTGAAGTCGAGCCAATATTTCTCGAGCTGTATTTCGGTATGCACGAGTTTTCAGCGCAGCTTCCTGAGCACGACGCATCTTACTCGCAGCTACAAGTTCCATAGCCTTAGTGATCTGCTTCGTGTTCTTGACCGACGTAATTCGTCGTTTTAGCGCTTGCGTATTAGCCATTAGTTTTCTTTCTTGTAGTCCTTTGCGACTGATTCGATCAGTTTAATGATTTTACTCTGCTGATCATCAGTTGGCTTGTCTCCTTTAGACAGTATTTTGACCAATTCTTTTTGCTCACTGTGAAGTCGCTTGAGGAAGCTATCTTTTGCTTCGCGTACATGCTCAACAGGGATAACATCAAAACCACCACCTGTTCCAGCAGCGATGAGTGCCACTTGCTCTGCGAGCGAGTATGGGGAGTACTGCGGTTGTTTGAGGATTTCGGTCAAACGGCGACCGCGCTCAATACGCTGTTTAGTATCTGCATCGAGATCACTGGCGAACTGTGCGAACGCTGCCAGTTCGCGGAACTGTGCAAGCTCAAGTCGAAGTGATCCGGCCACTTTCTTGATACCGCCAGTCTGCGCAGCACCACCAACACGTGATACTGACAGTCCGACATCAACCGCTGGTCGAATACCTTGGTTAAACAGATCAGTCTTGAGATAGATCTGACCGTCGGTAATTGAAATCACGTTGGTTGGGATGTATGCCGATACATCGTCAGCCTGGGTTTCGATGATAGGTAACGCAGTCAATGAACCGGCACCCTTTGCATCACTCATTTTCGCAGCTCTCTCAAGAAGACGAGAGTGAAGGTAGAAAACATCACCCGGATAGGCTTCACGACCTGGTGGACGTCGAAGCAACAGTGACATTTGACGGTAGGCAACAGCGTGCTTACTGAGGTCATCATAAATAATCAGACCATGCTGACCATTGTCGCGGAAATATTCGCCGATAGTAGCACCAGAATATGGCGCGAGATACTGCAATGGCGCAGGATCAGAAGCACTGGTGGCAACAACGATACTTTGCTCCATCACACCCTCTTGTCGTAGTCGTTCGACTAGTTTTGCAACTGTTGAGTTCTTTTGGCCGATAGCAACATAGATGTTAATGATGTCAGATCCCTGTCGCGCCTGATTAATCATAGTGTCGACAGCAACGGCTGTCTTACCGGTCTTACGGTCACCAATAATCAGCTCCCGCTGACCACGGCCAACCGGGATCATGCCATCGATTGCCATAATGCCAGTCATAACTGGTTCGTGAACTGATTTACGATCGAGCACGCCGGGAGCGATCTTCTCTACCACGTCAGTAAGCTTGGCCTTGATCGGACCTTTATCATCAAGCGGACGCCCGAGCGGGTCAACGACACGACCGATTAATTCTGGACCAACCGGCACTTCGACAACTCTACCAGTCAGGTGTACTTTGGCACCCGCCACAACCAATCGGTCGTCTCCCAAGATTACGGAACCAATTTCATCTTCCTGTAGGTTCAAAGCAAAGGCGGTAACCTTACTGCCATCTGTACCATCAATTTCGATCATCTCGTTATAGCCGGCATCCTGCAGCCCAAAAACCCAAGCAATTCCATCACCGACTCGGGTTACTACACCAGTCTTCTTGGACTCTGGTGATTGACGCAAACCATTGATTGCAGCCTTTAGTTCGTTTGACAGGTCCTCGACAGATATATCTACATTACTCATCCCGTTACTCCTCTTAATTGTGCTAATTTACCTCTGACACTAGCATCTAGCTCCAGCTGTGCAGTTCGGGCAATAAAGCCTCCTTTAATTGATTCATCAACAATATTATTGATCGAGACTGTTTTCGCGTCGGTCTTTTTCTGGAGAAGGACGGTAATTTTCTTTTTCAGTTCAGCCGATAGGGGACGAGCAGTGGTTACATCGGCAGATACATGACCCTGCGCTCGTTCGAGCTCATTGCGAATTTCTTCAAGCAAGAGCTGTAAATCGCGCGTTTGCTTCTCGGTTATGATCAGCGCAGCGAGCTCATTTACTGCTTCTTTAAATGACTTCTTCTGGAGCTGACTCACGAAACCTTTAGCTATCTGTCCACGCGTCATTGAATATCTCCTTCAATTCCAACAGTTGGAGTATCTGGCTGTTCGCGCGACTGGATTGCTACACCTATAGCGATTTTTACTCCATTCGCCAATACTCGTAAATCTACATCTGTCATACGATCTTCAGGTTTGTTATACCCATCAAGCTCAGTAACAAATTGTTCAGGGGTCCGTGGATCTAAAGTATTTCCGTCATCAATCAATAATCTTGACTGCTGTACCCATTCCTTATCACCCATAAATCCGTCGCTTCGGGCAGCTACAACAAATCCTTCTCTTGTTGGCACTACAAAATCATCAAGTTCAAGTGCGTCAACAATTCGCGTGGCCCCGACAATAGGTTCCGTAAACCAGCTTTCTCCTTGAATTCTTATACCCCCCATCTACTCAGCCTCCCTGACGGCTTTCTCGATCAGAGCAGCGTCTTTCTTTGCATCAATCTTTTCATCAATAATCACTTCAGCGGCATTAGCAACCAGCGCCTTGACCTCACTTTGCAGACTCGCCTTGGCTTTCTTCACGTCTGATTCAATCTTGGCGTGTGCATCTTCGATGAGTTTCTCAGTCTGTGCGGCTGCTTTTTCTTCAGCAGTTTTTAGCATCAAACCAGCTTCTTCGTGGGCTTTTGCAATGACCTCATCGGCTTGCTGCCGTCCTTTTGCCAGGAGTTCTTCTTGTCTAACCCCAGCCTCAGCCAGTTGCCGAGCAGCCTTTTCGGCATTCACTAGTCCTTCATCTATCGTAGATTTGCGATCATCAAGAGCTTTGGTAATCTTGGTGAGCGCAAACTTGCGAATTACTAAGAACAGGATGACGAACGTGCCCGTCTGTAACAAAATCGCAACTGGATCTATACCAAGAGCAGCTATACCCTCGGGAGCTTCTTCAGTTGAGGCAAATTGTATGAGTTGGGTTAACACGTTCGTATCTCCTATATTCTTTTTATTATGACAACAAGAATGCTGCCAGCAGGAAGGTTAGAAGCGCTGTGACTTCGACCATCGCTGCGATGATGATTATTTGACCAGCAGCTTTGCCAGCTTCTGGATTGCGACCCAGAGCCTTCATATAGCTACTACCAATCCAACCAAGTGAAATAGCTGCTGTCGCTAAAGCGATACCTGCCATAAGACCCTTAGCCAGTTCTGGTGATACAGCCTCTGCTGCAAATTGTACTAGTGGATTCATGTTTTTCTCCTTTCCCTAATTATGGATAATTTTAGTGAATCCTTCATACTGAAACACCCTCGCTTTTTAGGGCAGGGGAATCAGTATGCGTGAGAGAATCGGCCTCGTGTTCTTCGCCGTGATGGATAGCGAGGCCTAGATAAGTGGCGCAGAGGACAGTAAACACATATCCCTGGATGAGTGCGACAAGCACTTCGAACAGCATGATGGGGAAGAGAGTGAAGCTAGCACCGTAGCCACCGACAAAAGCAAAAACTGCAATCAAGATTTCTCCAACAGCCGTGTTGAGGAAAAGACGAAGTGACAAACTCAGGATACGGGTAAACTCACCAAATATCTCTAGAATTCCTATGAAAAGGTTAATGGGATTCCATGGCTGATTCGTAAAGTAATGTTTCAGGTGACCTAGGAAGCCTGACTCTCGAATCGAAAGTACCTGGACAGTTAGGATGGCAATTACACTCATCGCAATAGTCCCGTTGAGATCGGCCGTAAACGGTCTAAAGATCGGCGATCCATTCAATTCAACACCTGGACCTACAACTGGTAGGAGCCCGGCCATATTATTTAGAACAATGAAAATAAAAAACGTCCCGAAGATCGGGGCGTATTGTATGGCTTTTTTGCGACTGCCGAGAGTTCCTACGAGCATATTGATAACGAAATCCATTGCCATTTCAAACACTGTTGTAAGCAGTCCAGCAGGCTTAATGCCGACGCGACGCGCAGCAATCAGTCCGAGAACGAGCATCGAGACGGCTACGACAACACCGTACAGTACTGAGTTTGTAATTGTAATCTCGCCAATTCTTAGTATAGGTTCAGCCCGGAGGCTGATATGAGGGCCTTCTTCTGATGCAAACTGGATGAGCTGAGATAGCATTGGCGGGGGGTTTTCCTCATTATTAGTATTTTTGGATGCAGGTGGTCAAGAGATGCGATTTACATCTGTTTTGAGAACCACACGCAAACATCGAGAATCTTACCAGAAATCACTCTGTTACGCAACCATATATTTAAGGGACTAAAAGTGAATGCTATTTAAGCTTGCCGTTACTACGTAAAGTCGTATCATACATACAGAGCTGACTAAAGGAATCATTCAAGGAATACTCAATGCTTTCAGCAAAGCAAGAAAAATCTATCGCGAAAATCACCAATCGTTTTGGTCTTTTCGGTCATCTACTAAGTCAGATGGAGCTAAATGAACTGAGAAACATCCTTAGTAAAGCCGAAGAAGTAGAAGCAATGATATATGGATACCACAATGGAACATTCGCGCTGATGGTTGCTACAAATGAAGTGCTCCATTTTATTGACAAGCGATTGTTCGATTCTAGAATTGAGGATTTTGACTATTTCAATATCGAGACGATTGAATACGACCAGAGTGTGATGTGGGGGATGATAAAGATGACAGCTGCGAACAATACGATAGAACTCAAATACGCACCGAAACACTTGCTCTATCATTTCGCCTCTGTAGTTGAATACAAAATGCAAAGAAGTAGAAAGCGTTCAGCCTCAAAGAGTACTATTGATTCAGAAATCAACACCCTGGAAAGACTAGCCCAAATGAGACACAAAGGAGATTTGACCGAAACTGAATTTCAGCTTGAAAAAGCAAAAATCATTAACAAATTATAGCTATGACTAGCCAAATAAGCCGGTAGTAAAAGCGCTATACTCTATAGCATATGAAGAAAACACCAGCCAATATATGGGACGAAGAACATAAGAAAGCCGAAATCTTGCCACAGATGGATAGGGTAAATCCAAGTAGTGGGATTGTTAAACTAGTGAAATGGCTAGATGAGAATAATGTAGTTGCTGATTCTGCACTAGAAATGTGCTGTGGCAAGGGGCGTAATGTCATTTGGCTCAGCCAGCAAGGTATACATGCCAATGGTATAGACTATTCCGAACATGCGATTCGTACCGCACAGAATCGTGCTACGAAAGCTGGTGTAGTTTGTGACTTCAAAGTACACGATGTAACACAGATTTTTCCGTATCCAGATAATTCATTTGATCTCGTGATTGATTGCTTTGGCAGCACAGATATCGAAGGAGTGTCCAATCGAAGAGCTGCTCGGGATCAAATGATTCGCGTACTAAAACCTAGCGGCTACTACATGGCATATCTTATAGATGCTGATGATGAGTTCCACGCTATGATGTCAGAGAAGTATCCAGCATCCGAACCAAATAGCTTTAATTGGCCGGAAAACAATAAATTTGAGAAGTGCTTCACAAAAGAAGAAATTGCCGAATTCTACAGTTCACTAACGCCAATCCACACAGAAACAATCGATTCACAGCAGGTTTTCTCGGGTAATTCCTACAAAACCAAAAACATCTGGAGCCTATTTCAGAAATCTTGAGGTGATTCTAAGCTCCTTCAGCCAAGTCAATCTTCACCCCGAACACCCCAAGATCACGGTTGAGATGATCCAGGGCTGAAAGGGGAAGTGCGTCTTCGGTTGTAGTCGTTGTAGGGTCTCTAGTAACGCAGCGGTACGTCGCATGCTCGTCACCTGGTTGCACGTTTTCGGGGTCATCACCGTCAAATTCCTCAACCATATCATTATGAACTGCAACGATATGATCGTCGGTTGCCGGTATGTCATTGAGAAAAAGCGTTTGAATAGCAACATCCCATAATCCTTGTCCAGCTTCAATTTCTGCTTCTCCGGCAACTTCACAAGCCATAGTTGCAGTTTCGACATCAGGATCCTCAATCTCTCCACTTGCTTCGGCTGATTCCTCTTCTGCCCTTTGTTCAAAGTAATTATCAATTCCAATCACTCCTAGTGTAAGAACTCCGACTGTAATACCACCAATCTTTACTGCCCTCCAAACATTTTTTAGACTGGGCAGATGTCTCTCCTTTTTAACGCCTTCATGTTCATCATCCAAACCGTCTTCATTTCGGAAATGCTTGTAGGTTCCTCTCATAAGTAGACCTCCTGCAAAAATAGCGAATACGTACAATGTCGGTCTTGGATACTCAGCGCTCCATTCTAGAGCAGTTTTATTGCCAATTTCTGTCTGATTTAACATGACACCCGCACCCCCAATTATGGTTGTTGAGATCACACCGGCAGTAACACCTGCTATTGCATTAGTTGCAGATCTGCTAAGCATTCCATCAATAATCTCTTGAGATGTGCGTTCGGGCACCCTTTCTGCCGGCTTTTGAGTATCGTCCTCCAGCCGGTCATGGGCGCGGGTAGGATCATCATTTTCCGCAGTAGAATCAGGTCCTGGCGCGTGGCCAGAACCATCCTGGCCATCAGCTTGAGGCCTCTAAGCATGTGCATCATCAGGCATATAGATATATTGTACTACTTTTATAGCTATTTGTCTAGAAGGTAGGCTTCTTTGCTAGAACTACTTGATTTTAATCAATATATTTGTTATAATAAAAAGATAAATTTATGAACAAACTAATTACCCTCATCATTTTCACCGTACTAGCCATAACTGGCTACACTTTCCTTGCACCGCAAAATACTGAATCCTTGGTTTATGCAGCCGAGCCTGAAGCAGGTGGGTGCCGAGTAACAGCCCCAGGTGCAACTGTTAGGAGAGTTCAAGCCAAGGTTGGTGTTACACAAGACGGTGTTATGGGGCCCATTACTTGCAATGCGATCAAAGCCTACCAGTGTACGAAAAATCTATCTGTAGACGGCGTTGTTGGCCCGATCACTTGGGGTATTATGAACGGCAACACACCACCTCGTGGTACTCGAATCTGTGCCGATCTACGTAACCAGAGATTATGGCTTACCAAGAACGGTGTTCGCACCTACACGGCCCAGAGGATGCGCTCTGGAGATACCAGTCTAAGCCAGTCTGAGGCTACCAAAGCGGGAAACCACACCATATATTGGAAGAACATTGACCATGTGTCCTCGATTTTTGGTTCACCAATGCCATATGCCATGTTCTTTTATGGCGGGCAAGCGATCCATGAATCCAGTTTCAGTACCCCTGGAAGCCACGGCTGTATTAACGTTACTCATAATGATGCGAAAAAACTCTGGAACAACTCTCCGGTTGGCACTCCCGTTAGTATCTGGGGTGCCCGTCAATAATCATTATTTCGTTTACTCGAATTAAGGAGTAAATGTTGAATGGATTTCATCAAAAGTATCGCTATATTTTTCGTAGTTTTCGATAGGACACTGAGTTGAGACTACATAAATGACATTATCTTTTAGTCGAATTATGGTAGTCTTTGCCTTGATTCGACCAACCTCACCGTCATAGGTGGTAATCATTCTAAGTGATTCATTGCCTTTATAAGTAGAGGCTGACTCGAATTCAATAACTGTACCTGGATTTTGTTTCTTTAATTCATCTTTGAATATTTGCAATACTTCTTCTTTGTAGCCAGTTGCTGGAGGTGGCACATAGACAACTTCGACTCGTCCAGTTACTTTGCCCGTTTCATCCAATTTGTCTTCGAAAGCAACGCTCTCGGCACCCTGGACTGTTTCGGTAACCTTTTCCCATTCTTCTGGGTGTTTAACAGTGTAATTACGGGTTGGATCAGAGTACTGAGTAAGACTAAGGTTGGTCCCGAATATCACGGCGACAATAATTCCGGTAAAGAAGAGTAGTTGGAGAAATCCAACAAAAATCGAGACAATGATGCCAGCTATGGCGAGACCTTTGCCAACACCTTTGGTTTTCTTCGACTTGGACAATCCAATAATTGACATTATTAATCCAACAATTGGCACAAAGAAAGCAAAAATTAGACCAACAATTGCTATTGTATTCTTCTCATCCTTTGCTGACGAACTAGGAGAAGGTGGAGGGGTAGGAGAAGACGGTGGTGGAGTCGGAGGAGGTGGAGAGCTAGGCGGAGCAGGAGGAGGAGGTGGAGTCTGAGTTGTAGGAGCGGGAGTTGTAGGAGGTGGCGATTGAGGCGTAGGTTCTGACTTCCCATCAGTTGAATTTTCGACATTAGAATAAACGAGATCTTTCTTGGCGTTGTAGACATCATCCATCAAAAGTTCGGTTGGACGGTCTTTTGCATTAGTATAGGTAGCTGACGTACTACCACTTCGAAATATCCCTGTTTTCCTTAATACATCTGAAAATGCCATAAAATCCCTAATGCCAAAGGCTTATCTTATGTGTCAATTATACTCCTTCTTTGCAAAGTGTTGGATAGTAGAATGGCCATAATGAGATAGCAGAGATGTTTCATATGGCATTTGTTTAACACTTTTAACATATTCAGAAACTAGAAAATAACCTCACCTGCGATTGACCCACGAAATGGCATCCAGGTTATGCACGCCATTGAATAGATGTTAATCGCTGGGAAGAACTCCCATTACGACGTATTCATTCTCTTGAAATCGGTTAACACCAAAATGCAAAATCACACTTCCCTTAATCAGATCTGACCACAAAGATTAAATAATCAAATCAGAAATCAAGCTTATCGAAACAACACTTGCGATCGTCGATACCAGCATGGTCATGGCAGCAAATTGAGTATCAAGATTGTATTTCTCAGATATAACAAAGGCAGTAACAGCTACTGGCATACACGACATCATTACAGTTACATTGGTGTAGTAGTCTGACTGCCCAACATTTTGCATGATAAACCAGGCGAATATAGGCAACCCAAAGAGTTTTAGACAAGTAGACAAGATAATTTGATACCAATTTTTGTTCGGTTTGTGACTAAACAGAAAGCTGCCTAAGGCAATAAGCGCCAGAGGCGAGGCGGTAGTCGCAATCATTTGTAGTGGCAATCGAATAAAGCCATCATAATCTGAAGATAACCCAACAAATGACAATGCAACTCCTATAATTGCTGAAATTAAGAGCGGGTTGTATAAGATACGTTGAATAATGGCCGTTAGATTCCTAGAACCAAGAAAGACAAACTCTATTGCGATTAGCGCACACAGCATACTGACCACAAGCTGGACGACTCCAACCGCGGTTATAATTGCATTTTCAGAAAGCACGTTATTAACCAGTGGAACCCCAAGGTATACCGTATTTCCCATGGTCGCCCCAAGTAATATTGCAGCCCGTTGTTTGTTCCTAAGAGGTAAGACAAACAGAAGCAAAGTTACCAAAACAGAGAAGGCCAGAATAATAACCGTATTCTGAGCCAATAGATTTAGAGTAATACCATTACTCCAAGCGAGACTAGAGAATCCATTGATTATTAGCGCAGGTAGTGAGATATAATATACAAAGTTATTAAGGATCTTGGTCCACGTTAGTTTGATAACATTGAACCGTCGCAACAGATACCCGAGTGCTACGAGCATAAAAATCGGAATGATGTTTAGGAACATAATGCTTATACTATAACTTAAATTAACTATTTTAATCAGGTAGTATCGCTATATTAATTGAACTCAAGCGTGATAGAATAGATACATTATGAAATCATACAAAACCGTCAAAGTTATCAACGAAAGTGGTCCATGGGGATTCGTGCTATTCATCGCATGGTTAGGTGCCTTAGTGTACTTCGTCCAGCAATCTGAAGGCTTCGGTGGATTCATCGTTGCTATCCTCAAATCCTGTGTCTGGCCAGCTTATGTGATGTTCGAAATCTTAAAGCTTCTGAAGATTTCTTAGTAGCTGAGTAATCATTCTTTATATTTAGAGACAAAATAATAATACAAGAGAGTGTTAGGGACTACCCAATAGCTGTATAATGTATATATGGCAAAAACAGAAGAATTCAAAGTCGATGGCGAAGACCTCCTCAAGAAAGTGAAGGAGCTCATTCACGAAGGAAATGTTAGGCAGATATCTATTCGCAATAAAGACGGTAAAGTCATCATGGAATTGCCATTGACGGTCGGTGTTGTCGGTGCGGTTCTGGCTCCACCACTTGCAGCTGTCGGAGCAATAGCAGCATTAGTGACAGAATGTACTATCATCGTATTAAGAGAAGACAAACAATAATTCTTAAAGAATTCCACCAAAAGCTATTTCTCGATAAAAACGGGAAAATTGTTCTTGCTCAGAAACCCAATCTACCTCTTTACGGTTGGCTGGTTTTCTTTGTTTTGAGCAAACTAACAGATATCCAGCCTTATCAGAATTATTTTAGTTGGCTATCCACGATACTACTTATGATTTGGGCCATACTTGAACTAGTCAGCGGGGTGAATTACTTCCGCAGGCTAATTGGAGTTTTAGTTATTGTTGGTTTAGTCATCTCAAATGTTTGATCCAATCACAGGGTATGTTGATATTAAATAAACCGAAAAACCTTGCTCGATGGGTGTTCCAGTAAAAAATATATGATATATTAATCGTAAGCAATTAGGGGGAAATTATGAGCAAGAAAATTGAAAAGCTACTAAGTTTTAATAAGATAATGGCTCTGCTCCACAGTGTCCAGGCAATAGCGGTTGTTGCACTAAGCACAGAATTCCTCGTTCCGATAACAACCAGTTATCAGGTATTTAATCCGGCAAAACAAAGTCTTGAGATTACTAGCGAACAATTGTTTGATATACGATTAGCTTATCTTGTGGCTGGATTCTTTGCCTTGTCCGCCTTAGCTCACATATACGTCGCCTTTATCCGTCCTAAGCAGTACGTTAAGGATATTAAAAACGGCATCAACAAAGCTCGCTGGATCGAATACTCAGCCAGTGCCAGCCTCATGATGGTGGCAATAGCCATGCTATCTGGGATTGAAGATTTGTCGACGCTAATTATGATATTCACCCTAACAGCCCTGATGAACTTGATGGGATTGGTTATGGAAATCCACAACCAGACAACCCAGAAAACTAACTGGCTTAGCTACTGGATTGGTTGCCTCGCAGGAATTGTGCCTTGGGTAGTTATCGGTCTGTATTTCTGGGGATCAGAACAAAGTGGAGTAGGGGACATTCCAACCTTTGTTTATTGGATTTATGTGTCAATTTTTGTCTTCTTCAATCTGTTTGCTGTCAATATGATATTGCAGTACAAGGGAATTGGTAAATGGAAAGATTACCTCTACGGAGAGAGAGCATACATCATATTGAGTCTTGTCGCAAAATCGCTATTGGCTTGGCAGGTCTTTGCCGGCGCCCTTCGTCCTGTCTAACAAGCTAGAAATTACCTTCGGTTAATCAGTAACACAAAGCGTCCAATTGCCTTTGAACGAAGGTTGCGAAGTAGTTTTTGTTGAGCTTGGGTCGTGGTACCGCGCATTTCGATCCTCTCCTCGCGGAGCAGTTGGAGCATTTGCGACACGAGCTGATCGATGAACTGCTCACCATACTGCTTAATCATGAGCTCTATAGATTGGTCAACATTTTCAAATCCGATGACTTCCATCAAACTTCGCAAATATTGTACTTTTTGTTGTTGAAGTTTATTAGGCATAGCGGCAAGCTTCTCTGACACGGCAATTACACTTTTCTGAATATCGGCCGCCTCAATTTTCTCAGTTCGTCGCGATAGGGTATCGAGTCTTTTAACCTGTCTGTCGATTTTGGAGGCTATCTTATCAATGGCAAATTCATCGAGCAATTCCTCGGGATCTTTCTCGTCTTCTGGCTCTGCTTCTGTTATCTCCTGGGTTGGAGGTTCAACTTCTGCTTCTGGCTTCGATTTCACGGCAAATGTCTCGGCCATCAGCTCTTTCAACTTGGTGATTTCTAGTGCTACCAATTCAACTTCTTGAGGCTGGGTTTCCTTTTCAATAACTTGAGGAGCTTCTTGAGGTTGTTCTTTATCGTCTATGGTTGGCTGCGATTCTTCAACTTCTTTAGAGTCCGGTTCTTCCTCAATAGCGTCGGCAAGATTAATTGTTTCATCCTGATCATCTCTTGATGGAGGGATAGGTTTTTGAACTGGCTCATCGGGCTCAGCTTCTTCTTCGATTTCATCTGTTAATACTTCGGCTACTTCGGCAATGTCTACATCATCTTGCTCGACTGACACAACTTCATCTGGTATTTCTGGAGATAGAGGTTCTGTCTCATCCTCGGCATCTTTAATGTCCTTCAATTCGTTTAGATCAATTTCTTGGAGTTCTTCAGGTTCTGATTCAATTTTTGGTTCAGAGGACATTTCGACTACTGGTTCGACTATCTCGGGAAGCGGTATATCAATAATTGAAGTTTCTACTGCGTCTTCTACTGAAGGTTCTTCTTCTTTTTTGAAAGATTCGATTATCGAATCGAACCAACTGTCATTCTCATTACTGGATTCAATTGACCAATCAAGAATAGAGCCTGTCTCATTTTCATCGGCTTCTTTCTGAATGTCGTAGTAGGAATAGGTTTTCTTCTTTTCTTCGTCTTCTTTACTACCGGGACCAAATTCTTGCTGGGCCAATTACTTTATCCTGTCATCTTAACTAGTTTAATACTTTTATAGTGTAGCAATAGTTAGCTCGATGGTTACAATTCTAAAACGATTATTCAGAGAATACTTCTAGGGACATCAGTCAAGGTATTTGGCACGAACATGATCTTTGTTTATGCCATTTATTACATTTGTGTAGCCAAGCGTTTTCAATATTTGGGCTGAAGAATTAGAACGACTGCCAGAGACACAATATAGGATCAATTCAGTTTCCTTGGGTATGGAATTCAATTCGGATGCACCAGCAAGCAGTCGCGAAGGAGGAATATTTATTGCTCCTTCGACATGATCTTCATCAAATTCATCTGGTTCTCTAACATCAATTATCGATCGATCCATGCTGTAATTATAGCAGAGATGACTAGTCTCTTCGGACCTAAAAGACTATTTCAATCTATCTAAAGGATAAAATTACCTAGAGTTGAAAACTCTGACTTTTTGGACGTGTTCAATCGCTTTGAATTCTTTGACTAGTGCCTCATCAACGGCTTTTAAATCTAGGTCGACTATAGTGTAGGCCTGATCATTCTTGCTTTGATTGATGATGTCAGAAACATTTAAGCTATGCGAGGCCAAAACACCAGTGATTTTATTCAGCATGCCTGGTTCGTTTCTGTGGGCAATCGTAATACGAATGCCATCGCCACGCTTGAGGAAGACTCTCGGGAAATTAACTGCATTTCGAATGTTGCCATTCTCGAGGAAGTCTCGCAGTTGTTGCGCCACCATTACCGCACAATTATCTTCGGCCTCATCTGTTGACGCACCAAGATGGGGCAGGGCAATGACTTTGTCATGTGCGTAAGTCGTATTATTGGGAAAATCAGTCACATACTTGGCAAGCTGATTGTTATCAAGCGCTGCAACGACGGCAGGCTCATCGGCAATTTCGCCTCGACTGAAGTTGAGCAAAATAGCAGTCGGTTTCATTATGGCAAGCTTCTCTTTACTGATCATGCCTCTGGTTGAATCGAGCAGTGGCACATGGACTGTTACAAAATCAGCTCGTTTAAACAAATCCTCAACATTCTCAACCAACTCTACTTTAGGGGAAACCTGCCACGCATTACTAACAGTCATCACCGGATCATATGCGACAACTTTCATACCTAGGTCAATCGCAGTATTAGCAACACGGTAGCCAATTGCTCCCATTCCTATGACACCAAGAGTTTTGCTGGGAAGTTCAGAGCCTTTGAATTTCTTTTTGCCACCTTCTACAAGCCTGGCCAACTCCTCATCATTACCGCTTAGACTCTTTACATAAGAAAGTGCCCCTGCGACATTTCGCGATGCCATCAATAATGCAGTAATGACTAGTTCCTTTACCGCATTTGCATTGGCGCCTGGGGCATTAAAAACCGGGATGCCTCGATTAGTCATCTCGTCTACTGGTACATTATTGACACCGGCTCCAGCCCGTGCAATTGCAAGTACTGATTCATCGATTGGTTCATCGTGGAGCTTAAAAGAACGCAGGATGATACCATCTGGGTTGCTCTCATTTTCGCTAACATCGTACTGATCGTCAGGCAACTCAGCCAAACCGATTGGGGCGATGGCGTTATAGGTCTTAACCTTAAACTTCTGTGACATTTGCAGCCTTTCTTTTGTCTATTACATGTCCCGCGAAGCCTTGGCGAAGTGGGTTCTTTACTCGATTATATTCCGATTCAGCCATGTGATTTTTCAAACTCCTTCATAAAATTAATCAATGCTTTAACTCCTTCAAGTGGCATAGCATTATAGATGCTTGCTCGCATGCCACCTATCGATCGATGACCTTTGAGGGTAACAAGTCCGGAGGTTTTTGCTTCCTCTAAGAAGGTTTTGTCCAACTCAGGATTAGCTAAAGTAAATGGAATATTCATCTTGGAACGAGCCTCTTTGGCAACTGCGTTATTGTAGAAACTAGATTCATCAATTAGTGAGTACAGTAGCTTAGCTTTCTCAGTGTTTTGCTCGGCAATTTTCATCAGTCCACCTTGTGATTTCAACCATTCAAAGACAAGTCCGCACATATACCAGCTGTAGCAAGGAGGCGTATTGAGCATTGAACCGGCTTCTGCTTTATCTGCCCAGTGCCAAATCATAGGTGTTAATGCTCGAGCCTTGCCGAGCAAATCATCACGAACGATGACAATGGTCACGCCTGCTGGACCGATATTTTTCTGAGCTCCGGCATAGATTGCCCCATATTCAGATACATCAATTGGTTCACTTAAGATTGTCGATGACATGTCAGCGACTAGAGGCACGGATCCAGTGTAAGGGATAAACGGAAAGGCAACACCCTCTATCGTCTCATTCGGTGTGACATGAACATATTTGGCACCACTGCTAAGCTTCCAATTACTCTGAGCCGGTACGCTAGTGAAAGGATCAGCTTTGACAGCAATATTTGGAGTTAGATATTTTCCTGCTTCTTTGAAGGCTTTCTTACCCCAACTACCGGTGATGACATAATCTGCCACATCATTTTGTCCAGCGAGATTCATTGGAATTGCTGCGAATTGTCCGCTAGCTCCACCTTGAAGAAAAAGGACTTTGTAATTGTCGGGAATACTCATTAATTCCCGCAAATCGGCTTCGGCCTTTTCAGCAATCGACAAAAACTCCTTGCTACGATGACTCATCTCCATGACGGACATTCCTGAGCCTCGCCAATCTTGCAGCTCCTCTGCCGCAATCTTCAGCACTTCATCAGGTAGTACAGCTGGACCAGCACTAAAATTATAGATAGATTGGGACATTCATTCTCCAGCCTTATTTATCGCGAATATTATGTATATTAACAACAGATTAATCTTTTACCAAATGCTAGAATTAATAGGATGATAAAAGTAACAATTGGATCGACCAATCCCACCAAGCTAGAAGCCGTCAAGCAGGCATTTAGAATTGTTTGGCCTGATCAGAAATTCGAGTTTGAAACATTTAATGGTGTTTCGGGAGTTAATGAACAGCCCCTTCACGAAGAAGAGTCGATTACTGGGGCTCGCAATCGAGCACGACAGGTAATTATAGAGACTGATACAGATTTTGCAGTCGGGATTGAGGGTGGTATGTATAAGGTTGACGATAAATGGTTCGTAAGTGACTGGGCGATCGTGCTTGACCAGACTGGCAAAGAGGGGATTGGCGGCACGCCGCGCTATCATGTACCCGATCATATACGTACACATATTACTTCCGATCATGACCTGAGTGCTGTGCTAGAAGACAAGCTTGGTGCAATAAATATTGGTAAGCTTGATGGCTACGCCGGCATGATGACCGGAAACCACATCACTCGTACTACAAGTAACCGCGATGCAGTGATCATTGCCCTCGCACCTTTTGTGCGAAGGCACTATATGGTGTAACTATCAGTCAATAAAGAGGGCTTTTTTGCCGTTTGTCGATGCGATGTCAGCCAATTGCTCAATATCATAAAAGTGTGTTGCTTCGAGGAGGATGCGTAGTTCAGTCCACAGATCACCGTCAGAAAATGGCTTGTAGATATCAGCAATATCATCAGTACCGATGGCTACACGTACGCCAGCTGGAATCATCTCATCGATTGGCGTGACTGAATTGTGTGACGGAGCCAAAACTTCACTGCGTTTGCTGTCAATCCAGGCGCTCGGACAGGAGATGACAGTAATATCCTGCTCAACGAGTCCTTTATAAACTTCTTGGCGGTAGTCAGCAGGTTGCGCTGCAACAGAGATGCAGTGGATAGCAGCAACCTTGCCCTTGTAGTCGTGTTCACGGGTTTTATTAATGAGAAGCTCTGTGTCACGCTGCTCAGGTGAATTCATCTGGTCAACATGGACATGCAATGGCTTGTCGTGCTTTTTTGCTGTTTCAAACAGGATATCGAGATGTTCGGCTTTGCGATCAATACCAATCTTCATCTCGCTGTCTCGCTCTGGCAAGCCACCGATAATATCCACAAAACTAGCTGCTTCTTCAAACCATTTGCGCTCTGTTTCATCCATCAACCCTTTGATAGGTTGGTGAATAAATTTCAAAACCATATCATTGCCGTACTGTTTTTTCAGAATTTCCGCTGCTTTGAGATTCTTATCCTCGACAACGCTGTCGCAGTCAATAAATGAACCAAGCGCCTGCACGCCTTGCTTGAGCTGGTTCTCGATGACTCGAGACATGTGCCCGACGATTTCATCGACAGTAACCGAAGCTTTAAACTCGTCCGGATGATCCCATTTCAGAGTCAATGGATCATCTGTTTTGCTGTAATTATCCCAGTTGATGATGAAACTACGGTCAATGTGGGTATGAGTATTGACCCAACCACCACGCTTTTCAATCGCGTCTAGTAATGTCTGCTTTGGTTTAACCTGCGACCACGCCATCATTTCTCCTTTTTCATTACTCTAATACTAACGTCATACAGCGGATTCCTCCACCTGATTTATTGAATTCACTGACATCCACTTGATGAACAGTGAGCTCAAGCAGATGCAACTGCTTGAGAAAATCTGGATCTTGGCACTGAGTGATAATGTTTTTGTCTGTTACAACACTATTTCCTGCATAGTCATTGGCGGCAGATGTGTTTAGTTCGAGCAGATTTGGAATGTGTTGCTTGAACAGTGCTTGTGATTCCAGTGAATAGGCAGTGGGGTAGTAGAATGCCGTAGTGTCAGTCAGAGGCAAGAATCCCATGTCTAGATGATAATAATTTGGGTTGATTATTTCGATTGGAACTACTTCGACATTCAGCTTTTTCCCCAGCTCCTCACAGCTATCACGACTAGCCCGAAAACCGGTTCCGACAAAGAGCTTTTCACCAAAAAACCGCGCGTCACCACCTTCAAAGTAATGCACATTGGACAGTGCTCGCAGACCAAAACCGTGCTCTCGGAACCAGCGCCGATAATATTGTCGCTCGAGCCGTCGCTGGGTATGTCGAAAGTTTGCCAGCAGAACAGACCCATCAGTTACGATCCCACAATCAGTCGCAAAGACCATGTCTGGTACGTCTGATTGCTGTTCAATTACTTCTACTTTGATTCCTAGTGATTCATATGTTTTAACGAGTTCATCCCATTGCTCTAGTGCTTTTGGTCTATCGACTGTAAACGGCTTCATCAGCGGATTGATTATGTAATCAACTTGGAAATAATTCGGCCGGCAGAGTAGGACGCGCTTGATGCGCTTCACGCTCTAGACTCCTGCCTTCTCAATCTTACCAACTACATCCTTAGCGACAGATACTTGCGTAATCAACGGCGTGTCTGTTTTAACAGCTATTTCTCTAATAGTTTGACCATCGGTTTTTTCCTTCTCGGCGGATGATTCGCGCTCTGTTTTGGTCGGAATGTTGAGAATAATATCGAATCTGTTAGCCTCGAGCAGATCGAGCAGGTTTGGCTTCATCTCAGGAGTGCTAATCTTCTGTACCAGAATCGCTTCGATACCATTTGTCTTTAGGAATTTGTGAGTTTTGTAGGTTGCATACAGTTTGTAGCCACGAGCTGCCAAGATCCTAATCTCAGGCAATAGTTTTATCTTCTTGTCGCGTCCACCGATTGCAATTAAGGCTCGTCGTTCGCGTCGCTGTGCTAGTTTCATCTGTAGGGTGTAGTGCTCGATAAATCCAGCAGATGCGTTTTGGTTGAAATGGTCGTCTTTCATAAATGTCGCCAGCTTCTCATCAAACACAGTATTCGGAGTTTCGACCGCGACAGCTTCGGCCTGACCCTTGAACAACTTAATGGTGACAGTCCCTGTGACCTTTTCATTTGCCTTGTCTTGATAAGCATTGATTTCCGTCATCAACGGCTCAAACCAGAGTGCCCCGTAGCAGAGATATGCCCATTCTTGATCAGCTATGTCTTTAAATTTGTTTGATCTCATTGTCGACGTATAGCGTTCGAGAGCTTTGTGGGCGTTGATGATTGTTTCGGCAGCCGGAGCCTCGTAGATACCTCGCACCTTGAGACCAATTACTCGGTCTTCGAGCACATGACCGACACCAACAGCATGCATAGCACCTCTGTTATTAAGCGTACTGATGATGTCCGCAAGTTTCATTTGCTTGTCGTCAACGGCAATTGGTAGTCCTTTTTCAAACTCAATTTGGACATACTCTGGCTTATCGGGTGTTTGGTCAGGAGGAGTGCTAATCTGAAGTATTTTATCCAGTGGAGGGATTAGTGAAGGATCCTCAATCTCGCCACCTTCACCAGTAACCCCCCACATATTATCGTCGTAGCTGTATGGCTTTTCCTTAGTCTGCTTAACTGGTATGCCATGAGTTTTGCAATATTCAATCTGTTCATCGCGTCCCATACCCCATTCACGAACGGGAGCAATTATCTTGATATCTGGATTGAGTGCCAGGGCTGATCCTTCCATGCGGATTTGGTCGTTGCCTTTACCTGTTGCACCATGGGCAATGGCGTCGGCACCTTCTTGGGCCGCAATTTTTACTGCCCACTTAGCGAGTAGGGGACGTCCGAGGGGAGTTGAGAGGTAGTAGCGACCTTGATACTGTCCGTTGGCTTTGATGCCTTTAGCTATATATTCGTTTGCGAATTCGTCTTTGGCATCAATCACAACTGCCTTTATGGCACCTAGTTTGAGCGCCTTGGCTTTGATTTCGTCGAGATCTTCTGCTTGTTGCCCGATGTCGATAGTCAGAGCAATGACTTCGGCTTTGTATTCGTCTTGGATCCATTTGATCATTGTCGAAGTATCGAGACCTCCAGAATAAAGCAACACAACCTTCTTGACCTCGCCCTTAATACCCTCATAGCTAGCTACCTTGATATACTCGCTTTTGTTGCTTATTGACATGTTTTCTCCCAAAACTTACACATATTACTCCCTATTTTACTCATTTTTTACTAATATGCAAGCTTTAAAGCATAATTCACAAGTTACAGAGCAAGATATTTTTCTAGCTTAATTTTCTAAAACTTCTATAATCTTATCAAGTTTTTACAATCATCTTTTCAAGTATGGCAATCAATAAATGCTGTTTCCCATGATTCATACTTCAGAATTCTTGATTCATGGCTTGACGAATTTCATTCGCAAGCCCTGGATTCCACATTGGGCCAGTACAGGCCTGAACCAAATCAGCTCCTGCTTCACGATATTCAAAGAAATCATCAGGCTGCACGACACCGCCTACTCCGACTATTTGATACTGGTAACCGTAGCTATGTCGAAGGTCATCCATGCGTTTGACCATATCAAGGCCTGCCCATTTGATACCAGCTCCCACGAGTCCTGAGCTCAATCGTCCTTTGCCAGGAAGCGCCTGATTGCCGTTTTTGTCATAGACCTTAGCAGGGATAGTATTGATAAGCGACACGCCTGCAATGTACTGATCAACATCGGCTATGATGTCTTCTAGCATCGTTTGTTGTTCATCTGTAAAGTAACCAATTTTAATAAGGAGGGGTAAATTACCTATAGCTGGCTTCACTCGCTCGCAAACCCCTGTAACTGCAGCAGGTGTATAGCAGAGGATGCCTTCGCTAGCCACATTAGGACAAGAGAGGTTCACTTCGATTACTTGCGCTCCTGCACCGGCTGCACTCTTTGCGGCATCGGCGAAATCTTGCCAGTAGTCTTCCTGACTAAATCCATCCTGTATCGTACCGACAACACTTGCGACCATGACTTGGCCTTTGCCCGTAGAAGCCACGGCCTTTTTCATATCGTCTACCCAATACTCGGGTCCACGGCCAGGATTGCCGAATGAGTTGGTGGCCACAAGCTTCGTCAGATCCTCGGGAAACTCATCAGCCATAACAAGACCTTGCTCCGCCTGCTCGAGACTGACACCTCCGTCTGCTTCAACCGGAATCATATGCGGGAACTGATTGACGGGAAAGGGGACACTGCGCATCGTTTTGTAATGATTAACGTCATAGCCCCACTGAAACGCAGCAGCGACATGCTTGCTGGTCGGCAAGGTGCCAGCAGCAATGCCGAACGGCAGGTAGATTGGATGACCTAGGAAGTTAAATGCTGGTTCGCCTTCACGCTTGAGCTCTGGGATTGTGTCGAAAAATGGACCATTGTCGAAGTTATCATCCCAGTCTTTGTACGGATCATAGAACCACTGCGTATTCATCATATAAAGAATACCACGAGACAGGTATTTACAACTTGTGCAATAATAAATACCAGTATGACATTTGCCCAAAAGCTAGCAGCAGCGGTAGAGAAAAATAATTCATTACTGTGTGTGGGTATCGATCCAGATGTTGCTAAACTTCCTGATGACTACGATCAATTGCGTTTTAGTAAAGCAATCGTTGATGCCACAGCGGGGCTCGTATGTGCCTTCAAACCAAATCCAGCCTTTTTTGAATCGCAAGGAGCCAAAGGCATACAGGCACTGAAGGATGTTTGTGATTACATCAGACACGAATACCCAGAAATCCCATTAATTTTCGACTTCAAACGTGGTGACATTGGCAATACCAACGCACAGTACGCCAAGTTCGCGTTTGATTACATCGGTGCTGATGCGGTGACGTACCAAATCTACATGGGAATTGAACCACTAGAGCCACTGCTCGCATATGCCGATAAAGCTGTATTTGCCTTGGTGCGAACATCAAACCCTGGCGGCGGAGAAGTGCAGGACCTGATAGTTGAAGGGAAACCACTGTATGAATACCTCACCGAAAAGGCAGCACATGAATGGAACAAAAGCGGTAATCTAATGTTAGTTGCCGGGGCGACTTATCCTGCTGAATTAGCCAAAATGCGCGAAATTGCAGGCGATGACATGATTTTCCTAGTTCCTGGGGTTGGTACACAAGGTGCAGATCCAGAAACAGTTATTAAAGCAGGTTTAAACTCGAAAGGCACTGGTCTGATTATTAACGCATCACGCTCAATAATTTTCGCAAGTAATTCTGATAACTTTGCTGAGTCATCCCGAGACAAGGCCGCTGAAATTCGTGACGAGATTAATTCATACAGAGGAGAATCATGAGCGATGATAATCAGGATATAACTCGTGAGCTAGAGCAAATTGGCTGTATTTACAAAGGTCATTTTGTTGGCGTCAGCACTAAGCACCTTGCAGGCTATTGCAACATTGATCCTCTATTGCCTCATGTAGATTTAGTAAGCAAATATATTCGAGAACTGGTAACTAATTTTAAAGACGATAGAGTTGAAACAGTTGTATCGCCTGCAGTTGGTGCAATACCTTTCTGCCACTGGGGAGCTCATCATCTTTCAGAATTAACAGGATCGAATGTTCTTGGCGTCTGGGGTGATAAGGTCAAAACTAGCGATGGGAGCAAAACCTTTGCTTTCGAAAGAGAAGGTTTTGAGAAAGCAGTAAAAGGGAGAAAAGTGCTGATTCTTGAAGACATGATCAATCAGATGTTTTCGATAAAAGGTATCATCAAAACAGTTGAAGACGCTGGCGGGGAAGTTATTGGTATCGGTTCGGTTGCCGCAAATAAAGGTGTTACAGCCGAAGCTATGCAAGTGCCAAAATTTGTGAAGTTAACAAGCGTGGAATACGACACATGGACCGCAGATGAATGTACTCAATCAGGTTTATGCTCTCAAAATGTACCTATAGTTGAGGACATAGGGCACGGTGATGAATTTAAAAAGACACATCCAGATTACAGCGGGGGATACAAAAAATTACTTTCCTAGCATTGTGGGTAAGGTTGACGAAATAGTGATGAATAGGTAAGCTTTAAGCATAGACTTAAACTTTAGGAATTTGTATGTCTTCAGAACAAGCAGCAGCACGGGCCAAACAACTCTATAGTCTATTCGATGCACTCGGTGATCCGACTCGATTCAAACTCGTACAGAAGATGAATACGGATTGTAATAGTTGCGTGAGCGAACTTGCTGAAGAGTTGAACATCACAACTGCCGGTGCATCTCAGCAACTCAAGATTCTAGAACAAGCTGGTGTGCTCCTACGCGTTCGCAAGGGTCAAAGAATCTGTTATGAAATTAACCACGATGATCCAGATGTGGCTCAAGTTATGAAAATGCTTAACGGCAAAATCGAAAGGAGTAAAAAATGAGTGTAACAATCTATTCCACCCCTACCTGTGGCTACTGCCATATGGCCAAGGAGTACTTTAAATCCCGCGATGTAAAATACGAGGAACATGACGTGAGTGTCGATCGCGAGGCGGCACAGGAAATGGTCAACAAAAGCGGTCAGATGGGTGTTCCAGTAATCGAAATTAACGGTAAAATCATCGTTGGTTTTGATCGTCCTAATATCGATCATGCCTTGAGACAAAAAACTTAACATTGACGAATATCGCCTAGGTGCTCACAATAAAGATATTAACACCCAAGGAGGAACCATGGCAGAAGAAAATACAAAGACTGAGAAGTCAACAACAGATGCAGTTGGAGCAAATAAACCCAAGGTTGCGACAAAAGAAGATATTGAGAAGAATAAGATAATGGGCGTATTGGCCTACCTTGGTATTCTCGTATTAGTGCCTCTCCTGTCGGCCAAAGACTCACCGTTTGCGCAATACCACGCCAACCAAGGTCTAGTTCTATTGATTGCCGGTGTAATTGTTGGCGCAGCCAGTGCCTTTCCAATTATTGGCTGGTTCATTGTCGGCCCGATTGGCGGCATTCTTCTCTTCATACTGGCGATAATGGGAATTATCAATGCTGCAAATGGCGAAATGAAGCCACTGCCACTGATTGGTCAGTACACAATTCTCAAATAGTACCGTTATTAAAAACGAACCTTGCATGCACTCACTGAGTGTCTATACTGTAATGTGAAAGAGGATAGGGTATGAAGTTCTTTGTCGATACAGCAGATCTGAATGATATCAAACAAGCCGCTAGCTATGGTGTGCTTGACGGAGTAACAACCAATCCTAGCCTGATGGCCAAAGTCGGAATCAAAGGCAGGAAGAATATCTTAGCGCATTACAAAGCTATCTGTGAGCTCGTCGACGATAATGTAAGCGCTGAGGTCATAGCAACCGATTTTGATGGCATGATAAAAGAAGCACATGAGCTTGCTAAATTGGATGATAAAATTGTCGTTAAAATTCCGATGATACCTGATGGGGTAAAGGCAATTAGAGCCTTAGACGATGAAGGGATAAGAACCAATTGCACGCTCATCTTTACTGCTGGCCAAGCACTGCTCGCTGCCAAGGCAGGGGCCAGCTATGTTAGCCCATTTATTGGACGACTTGACGATATAGCAACCGATGGTATGGATTTGATCAGTGACATTGTTACTATATTCGATAACTATGGGTACGACACCGAGGTACTTGCCGCCAGCATTCGCCATACAATGCATATTATTAACTGCGCAAAGGCCGGAGCAGATGTTGCAACTTGTCCGTTGGGCGTCATCGAACAGCTTTTCAAACACCCACTGACAGATAGCGGATTGAAGCAATTTTTAAGTGATTATGAGGCGAGCCAAAAATAACTATGTCTGCTGACCCCCAACATCAAGCCGCAAATACCGTTCGGATCTTGTCTGCTGCCATGGTCGAAAAAGCTAAAAGCGGTCACCCCGGAGGCGCCATGGGTGCCGCCGATTTCATCCATGTGCTCTTTAACGAATTTATTGTTGAGGACCCGGATGATCCGACGTGGGCGCACCGTGACAGATTCTTCCTCGATGCTGGTCATATGTCACCAATGCTTTACAGTATCCTCTCTCTGACTGGACGGATGCCACTTGAATCCCTTAAGAGTTTTCGACAATGGGGCAGTGAGACGCCAGGTCATCCTGAACGCTCATTGAAACACGGGATCGAAAACACCAGTGGACCGCTTGGCCAAGGTCATACATATGGTGTTGGAGCGGCAATTGCTGAGAAATTCCTACGCGAACGTTTCGGCGAATGGACGCTACACAACACTTACTGTTTCATCAGTGATGGTGGTATTCAGGAAGAGATATCTCAAGGTGCAGGTCGCATCGCTGGATACCTTGGTCTTGGTCACTTAATAATGTTTTACGACAGTAACCACATACAACTATCAACTCAAACAAGTTCGGTTACTAACGAAGATACTGCTATGAAATATGAGTCATGGGGCTGGCAAGTACTAAGCATTGATGGTAACGATCAAGATGCCATAAGACAGGCTCTGACTAAGGCAAACGCCGAACACAAGCGCCCAACACTTATTATTGGTGACACTACTATGGGCCTCGGAGCAGTCACTGAAGCAGGTGAAGATTTTGAAGGTCAGGTCAGTATGCACGGCATGCCGATTAGTAGCGCTGGTGGATCATTCGAAAAAACCATAGAACATCTTGGCGGTGACCCTCATAACCCTTTTGTCATTCCGAAAGAGGTAAGGGAACTTTACAAACACTCGGCTGAACGTAAACGAAGTGAAGTTAAAAGGCGCAAAGCGGCTGAAAAAGCGTGGAGAAATAATAATACGGAGAAAGCTTCGAAACTCGACAGTTATTTGAGTGGCGAAGTCCCAAAGCTTGATTGGAAAGCAATCGCTGAAAGCCAGAAGCCAAATAGTGCTACCCGAGCCAGTAGCAGCCACGTACTGAGTCATTTTGCCGAATATATTGGCAATATGATTGTCATGAGTGCTGATCTGGCTAACAGTGATAAAACTGATGGATTTCTCAAGAAAACAACACCAATGACCGCGGGACACTTTGAAGGAGCGTTTCTGCACTGCGGTGTCAGCGAATTTACCATGAGTTGTCTCGCTATCGGCATGGGTCTACATGGAGGAGTTATTCCTGTTTGCGGTACTTTCTTTGTCTTTAGTGACTACATGAAGCCTGCTCTGCGAATGGCTGCACTGATGGAAGTACCTGTGAAATTCATCTGGACGCATGATGCATTCCGGGTTGGCGAAGATGGCCCGACACATCAGCCTGTAGAACAAGAAGCTCAACTCCGATTACTCGAGCGACTACATAATCATAGTGGCAAACCTGGATTGCTTGCTCTTCGACCAGCCGATGCTATTGAAACTACTATTGCCTGGAAGATGGCGATAGAAAACACTAAAACCCCCACCGGTTTGATACTTACTCGACAAAATGTCGATGGAATATCAGAGAATTACCAGACGGCACTTGGCGCAGAAAAAGGAGGCTATGTCGTCTATGAACCGGCCAAGCAACCAAAGCTAATAATCATCGCCAATGGAAGCGAAGTAAGCACAGCGTTAGAAGCGGTAAGGTTGCTCAAAGATGCACCCGTCCGAGTAGTATCAATCCCATCTGAGGGTAAGTTCAGAGAGCAGAGCTCGAAGTATCAACAAGAAATTATCCCTTCAGATATTCCAAAGTTTGGCATCACGGCAGGTTTGGCCGTCAATCTACTTGAACTGGTTGGCGATATTTCTAGGATTCACAGCCTTGAACATTTTGGATTCAGTGCGCCATACACAAAGCTCGATGAAGAGTTTGGTTTCACACCTGAAGCCATCGCTAAGAAAATAACTAAATTATTGGCCTAAGCCTTAATAAGCTTTGGTCTAGCAGGTTTTTTTGAAGCACTTCTTATAGCGATCTCATATAGACCAAAGAAGCTAGTCGTATAGAAAAGATCTCCTAGAAGGGTCCAGCGCAGGAAGGGGAGTGCCGCAACATAGCTTGCAAAGAGGCCACTCAGATCTCTCGCATACGCACCGGCTGCCCATACACCAAAGTTTGTAAGGAGGTAAAATTGCAGCGCAGAAATAATCGTTACTGTACCAACTCGCACAAACCCGCGCTTTTTCTGCAGTAGCAAGCCAAGTAACCCGCTAATCATCAGACTCACCCAGACCCATCCGGTTGTGTCATGGAAGGCAGCAGTCAAAGGATAGATCTGCGTGAAGTTGAAGATCTTTTCTCCAAATGGATTTATGTAGAGCAGCAAATAATCACTGACCGCAATAGCAATGAGAGGCAGTATCAGTGCGTACTTACGAGGCAGATAGGCCGCACCGAACAGTGTTAAGGCCGCGATCGGTGTGAAGTTTGGCAGATGTGGCACAAGCCGTAACAGAACACCTGAGATAATCAGAACTAGCACAATTTTAATATGAAATGATTTTGGCATTTTAGGCAACTCCTGTTTTCTTTCCTCTAGACTGTAGCAGATACCATGCAATTGCGACCAGTATTAATATAACTGGTATGGCTATTTTCCATGCTGAATCCGCTGACTGCAGCACAGCGTTCTTATCCTCACTACTTTCTTTCTTTGATTCAGTTTTCTTCTCACTTGAGTTTTTATCAATACCGTCCGCAGCAAACACTGTTGGACTTAACACAGATATGATCGTGGAATCATTATTATTGCTTGTTGTTTTTCCTAAAGGCAATACGACTGATTTTTCACAAATCGATAGGCTTTGATCGCCGCTAAAGTTTGCTGCTGAATCCAGAGTCCAACTACTACCAAGAATAGCAGTGACTGCATGAGCTGTCGTGTAGGTATCGCTAAAATTTGAACCATAGGCAACGTAGCCGAAACCACCATCTTCATTCTGATTCGTGATCAGCCAGTTCCGTGCTGCTAGTGCTTGGGTTTTAGCACAACTGCCCACTAAGTTTAAGGCCATTAATGCCCATGCTGTTGAGCTCCCGTCACTGGGACTAACAAGATCATAGCCGAAACCGCCATCTTCATTCTGTGTACTAAGCAAATATACAATTGCTTTATCTTTCGATGAAAATAGTGCAATATTTTCTAACCCCAACCGCTCCGCAGCATACATAGCTTGGATTGCAGCAGCAGTGTCATTACTATTTGGAATACAGTAAACTCCACAATCTACTGTAGTGTATGTGAAACTCCCATCATCCTTCTGATGCTCTAAAAAATAATCCAATGAATCTTGAGCAATGTGCATCATAGATTCGTCACCAGAAGCATCGATTGCTAAGACTCCGAAGAAATCATCGTTGAGTAATGTAACTTCACCGATCTGATCATTGTTGTGCTGATCTTTAAGTTCTTGGTTGTAATCGACACCATCAAAATTCTTGCTATCCTTACCGGAAGCATTAATGGCAAGAATCTTGCGCTCAATAGTTGTAGCTGAGGTTGTCTCTGTCGGCTTGTCACTTTCAAGAAATTCTATTGTGCTATTTCCAGCATCACTTTCGACAGTGTCTGCATCAGTGCCGCTTGCTTCAAAAGCGATAATTGACCATTCCGTTTCTCCACCATAGCCAGCAATTGATCCATCTTCATTTTGATTTGCTTCCAGGTACTCTGTTGCATGTGCAGCTGCGGTTGCAGCTTCTTCGTCGGTGGCAGCTAAGACCACCGCAGGACTCATTGGGAAGATCAGCAATGATGCTGTCATGATACTAATCACAAATCGCTTGCCATTTATGCCGAAATTTCTGCCTGTTTTTGATAGTTGATTCACTTAATTAACTCCTTTATTACTCATTTTACGTACCACCAATTCACTTGATCGCCATTACGGACAGTCATTTTACTGCAGCCAAATGGTGGCGGTTTACCATTGACGCTATATGTCCACCAGATCTCATTGGATTCACCAAGCCCGTTAATCACATACACGGCCATAGTCTTGTATTGTTCGCTGTATCTCATGTCCAAACTCTGGATAACACCTTGCTGCAGCGCTTGGCCTAAGACCTGACACTGATTACTGCCGGCTGTCATGCTGATAGTGCCTTTACTTGCGCTATTTATAGAGAGCATGACTTTAAGGTTCTGAGACACCTGAACTTCACTCGTATTTGTAGCAGTTGGCGATGATGGGATTGTAGTTGCTGGTTTTTCAGATATTGATGATTCACTAAACTTACTGTCGGGATCTCCAGCACTCGTTGTTGGGTTTGTTGACTCTTGATTTTTAACTACCTTCTCGGTCTTCTCTGTTGCAGACTCTTGCTGCTGGTTCTGCGGCTTAGTCTTTTCCTGAAGCGTCTTATTATAGTAGGCGATTCCCGGAAGACTAGTGCAGAGCAGAAGTATGCCGAGACCACAGATGATAACCAAGTATGGTCTAAAACTACTGACCGTTCGCTTCACTAAAAAACCTCCACTCAAATTACAGCGAGCGAAGGTAATATGCATCAATTAGACCTGCCTTTGCTCGAAGGCTCCGCTCAATAGCGAAGACTGCTACTACGTTTGGTTTTCCGACTTTAACGGTTGCGGCACAGCTGAGGAATTTCACCTCGATTGCCCAAAACTATCATGCTAGTGCTTGATTGAATTACTGAACACAATATATAGCGTTCTCAGAATACGAGGGCATAGATTTAATGTCAAATTATCGACTGATAATTGACTAAAATTTCAGAATTGAGTGCGGTTGCATCATAATGACATGACATGTTTGAGGATTATCAAATTAAACCATCAGTAAAGATTGTCTATACCGGCGACGGCAAAGGCAAGACGAGCGCTGGGTTAGGATTAGTTGTCCGAGCTCTTGGAAGTGGATTCAGAGTAGCCTTTATTCAATTTATCAAGAACTGGGAAGTTGGCGAACACCAATTCCTCAAAGACATAAGTGATGTATACGGTTCACAACTGACGTTTCAGGAAGGCGGGAAGGGCTTTTTTAACGCAGGCTCCATGAGCGCTGCCGGAGTCACCAAACAACAACACAAACAAGCCGCCCAGATAACCTACACTTTCGCATTGCAGGCTGCTTCTTCTGGAGATTATCAACTAGTTGTATGTGACGAAATCAATAATTCTGTTCATGACGGCCTACTAACAACAGCACAACTTAAAAAACTGATCGACTCAACTGATCAACAAACATCTTTATGTATGACTGGTAGGGACTTCCCTGAAAAGTTATTGCCATTTGTAGACATCGCGACCAACATGACAAAGATTAAGCATCATTTCGATGACAAATTCTTGGCCAACAAAGGTATTGATTACTGACCTTGTCGGCTTCTTATCTCCTGAATCGCATCCCATGGCTTGGCGAGGACTAGAGAATCAGCAAGAACCCCGTAACCCAAGACTCTCATTCTATTAACTTGTCCTTGAGCTGCAGCAGCCGAATCATGAAATTTGCAAAAAAAAGTGCGCATGAAATTCTTTATCGGATCTGGCAGGTCGGATTCATCAATATCAATTGCTGTAACAATCGCTCGTCCTCTTGCAAATGCTACCTGATCTGCGTACCAGTCAAGGGTCCTTTCACGAGCCTCCATGGCGGTCGAGCCAAGATTTCTAAGAAGTTTTCCAACTAAAGGCAGTTTCTCAACCCAAAGTCGACCTCCGTCACGGAGGAACCTTTCAGAGCTGTAGCCTGCAGAATTAGTGTCTGCCCAAAGCAAGGCAAGTTCCATCGCATCAGCTCTTACTGTGTCTTGTCGAACAGTCTTATAATTACTTCCCTCTATTATTTCTGGAACAGTTCTGCGAATAGCTGTAAGTACCCTTTCAATGTCTTCACCAGTGAAAATCTCTCGACCAGCTGATAAGTTTCTCGTCACCATGAATCCGACTATCTCATCAGCCGAATTTATCTCGTTCGAACCAGTCCATAAGATTCGTGGCTCAAATAATCTTGAGTCAGTTAAATCAATTTCTTCATTGTTTACCGTTTCGACATGTTCGCTGGATTCTGGTCTGGCAAAATGACCATCAAATTCTTCCTCGATATCATGTCCGGCTGCTGCAAGCGCAACTAGCCATATATCTCTTTCTGGGATTTCGCGCGGGAATCGCTTATGCATAAAAGTAATAATCTTAACTGCACCCGTCACAACATCGTAGAAATGTTCAGAATCATGGTATTCAAGAACTCCTTCATAATCATCGCTGATTTTATTGAAAGCAAAGCGAATACCATCAATAACAGCAAAACGAAAGTCCTCCGGCAAGGATGATCGATGAGGCAACATTTCGACTATTTCAGCAATTTGAGGCTCAACTAACAGCTCACCAGACTCAGCCATTGACACACTAGACATTATTATTTGAGTATATGCAAACCAATACCAAAAAGATAGCTACTCCGGTAGTTGAAACATACAGGCGGTAGCTTCTCCGAAGTTACCAGAGTTTTTTGGATCAATGCTTTCAAAATTCGGCCAGCTTGTGGCTGGTTTTAAGGAAGCATGCTTGCAATCCTGATCATTTCCTTCCAAAAGGAAAACCAAAAAATTACTACCAATAGAATTTCCATTTATCTTTAAATCTGGGCTGTAGCCGAAAATGAATCCTTGCCATGTGTTTCCATTTCCCGGATCTACTTCATAATTTCCCGCTGGTGGTAAATCGTCACTAAAATACGGCTTTAACGAATCGTTAAACTCACTATCTGACTCCTCGCTAATAGCAAAAAGATTACAATCTCCTCTACCATTACCATTCCGATCCTTATAGCCGGTACCTACACAAGTTCCCTCATTTCTGGTGTTGCCGTTGATTGCCGGGTAAGCTCCATTATCTGCATGATACTGCAATAATGCACTCTCATATTGTTTGACAGTACGGGATATTACAGCGTTACGTGCCCTTTCTTGGGCGTTACCAAATGCATTTAGAACCAGAGCCGCAAGTACTCCTATTACAACAATCACGATCAATAATTCGAGAATCGTGAAACCTCTTTGATTATTACGATATTTTATCACTCGACTATTATATCTTAAGATGACAGAATAATCGCATAAGCATAATTAGCACTCTTGACATGAGAGTGCTAATTTCCTACTATTTAATTACTATGAACCCAAATGAAATGACCCAAAAAACTCTCGAAGCGCTACAGTCAGCAGTTGAGTTGGCTGTTGAAAATCATAATCCTTCATTAGAGCCGGTTCATCTGTTAATTACGCTAAGTAATCAGACCGACACCGCTATGGTCGGCGTCCTGGCTGCCCTGGATGTGACTGATTCGCTAATAATAAGTCTAAACAAAGAACTTGAGAGGTTGCCCCAAAGTACTGACACGCAGGATGAATCTGACATTCGCCCTAGCAATGCTTTTAGTAAAGTTATCGCTGAATCAAAGAAAGAAATGAAAGAGCTCGGTGATACGCACATTTCTACCGAACATATTTTACTAGCAGCTACGAAATTGAAGGAACTGCCAGTTGGATTGGACTATACTGAAGTTAGAACCAAAGTTGATGAGATACGAGGTGAAATGAAGGTGACCGATCAAACACCAGAAAATAAAATGAATATCCTTGATAAATTCGGTCAGGATTTCACCGAATTAGCTCGCGAAGGAAAGCTTGACCCAGTGATTGGTCGTGATGAGGAAATCCGGCGTGTAATGCAAGTACTCAGTCGTCGAACTAAAAACAACCCAGTATTAATAGGCGAACCCGGAGTAGGCAAGACGGCAATAGTTGAAGGTCTAGCAAGCAGAATAATCGCCGGCGATGTACCCAGCAGTCTAATCAATAAAAGACTGGTTGCTCTGGAAATTGGCAGCCTAATCGCTGGTGCTAAATATCGTGGGGAATTCGAAGAACGACTTAAGGCTGTTCTTGAGGAAGTTGAGAAGAGTGACGGCGAGATAATCTTATTCGTTGATGAGATGCATACCATTGTTGGAGCTGGAAAAGCCGATGGCGCAGTTGATGCTGCTAATATGCTAAAACCAATGCTGGCTCGGGGCAAACTGCACATGATAGGAGCCACAACTCTTGATGAATATCGCCAATATGTCGAAAAAGATGCTGCTTTAGAACGTCGATTCCAACCTGTTTATGTCGACCAGCCAAGTGTCGAGGACACAATAACCATACTGCGTGGTCTCCAAGAGAAATATGAGGTACATCACGGCGTGAAAATAACTGATGAAGCCCTGATTGCAGCCGCTCGTTTAAGCCAAAGGTACATTCCTGAACGATTCTTACCTGACAAGGCAGTTGATTTAATCGATGAGGCGACCAGTAGCTTGAAGATTGAAATAGAATCAATGCCTACCGAACTCGATCGGGCAAAACGAAAGATTACTCAGCTCGAAATCGAAAAGGCGGCAATTCGGAAAGATAAGAAATCCAAAGACCGTACGAGCGAGATTGAAAAAGACATTGCCAACCTTAAAGAAAAGACCAAAGATCTTGAACAGCATTGGCAAACAGAGAAAAAACTAATTGATGAAGTCAATACGGCTAGCGAGGAAATTGATCGACTGCGTGTTGAACAGGAGCAAGCCGAAAGAGAGAATGATCTAAACAAGGTAGCCGAGATACAGTACGGTAAGATTCCAGGTCTCAAGCAAACAATCGAAGCCACTCGTAAAAAACTAGACAGTATTCCTCAGGACCAACGCTTGCTTCGCGAAGAAGTAACTCCTGAAGATATTGCCGATGTAGTCGGCCGTTGGACAGGAATACCTGTTAAACGACTGCTCGAAAGTGAATCGGAGAAGCTTAAGGATTTGGACTCTGAGTTATCCAAGAGAGTTGTTGGACAAGACCAGGCCGTCAAAGCAGTAGCCAACGCAATCCGACGCAGTCGAGCTGGCATCGCCGATCAGAATCGACCAATTGGTAGCTTCCTTTTCCTTGGCCCAACTGGTGTCGGCAAAACAGAACTCAGTAGAGCATTGGCCCAACAATTGTTCGACGATGAACACGCAGTGGTGCGCATAGATATGAGTGAATACATGGAGCAACATGCGGTGGCAAGACTAATTGGTGCGCCTCCAGGATACGTAGGCTACGAGCAAGGTGGCCAACTGACCGAAGCCGTACGTCGACGACCGTATGCTGTAATTCTCTTTGATGAAATTGAAAAAGCACACCATGAAGTCTTTAATGTCCTCCTGCAAGTCCTCGATGATGGACGATTAACTGACGGTCAGGGCAGGACTGTCAATTTCACAAATTCGATTATTATTATGACGAGCAATGTTGGTAGCTCGGCAATATTAGCAGCCACCGCCGAGGAAGACGAAGCTTTGCAATCAACAATTGAACAATTATTGAGAACTGAATTTAAGCCTGAGTTTCTAAATCGTATCGACGATATAGTAATATTTAACAGACTAAGCAAAGACCGTATGAAGGCGATTGTCGATATTCAACTTGAAGAAGTCGCCAAACACCTGAAAACAGCAAAAGATATTTCAGCTACTTTCGATACCAGTGTTAAGCAGCTTCTGGCCGAAGAAGGTTATGACCCAGCATTTGGTGCTAGACCACTCAAGCGTTTGATCCAAACAAAGCTACTTGACCCACTGGCCATGAAAATCATTGATGGTACGATTGTTGAAGGGTCTTCAGTCAAAGCGACCGTCAAGAACAGTCAGTTACAGTTTAACTAACGAGTGTTAGAATAAGTTGATGTTGCAATACATTATTTATTTCGTGACACTTATCAATCCAGTGGCGATATTTGTATATTTGTTGCCGTTAAAGCAAGAGCGGGGAATTGATGATTTCACTCGAGTATTGATAAGAGCTAGTATCTTAACTTTCATTATATATTCGATATTTGCACTTTATGGTGAACAGATATTTACAGAATTATTGCAAGTAGAATTCAGTTCATTTCGTGTTTTTGGTGGTATCGTCTTGCTGGCGCTGAGCTTGAATTATCTTGTGGCAGGTAAACGCCGATTCATCGCAACCAAAGGTGAAATGAATGAAATCGCCGCCCAAGTTGCACTGCCATATATGGTTGGCTCAGGTACCCTAACGATGAGTATTATCATGGGACGCGCCTTGTCCAAGCCGACAGCAGTCCTCAGTATCGGAGCAGTGATTGCTATTACTTTTGCAATCATAATAACCCTAGCACTAATCAGAGAAGGCGTTCGTAAGAACGTCAAAGCCGCTTTTGATCGTAACCTCGATATTTTCATGAGACTTAATGGTTTTTTCGTTGGAACAATCGGGGTCGACCTTATAGTTAAAGGTATCCAAGGATTATTGAAATAGTTATGCTTGACGTTTGTCGAGCACTAGCACTAGACTGTAGCCATCTATCGCTTGTGAGGTGATGGACATCTGACCATATTTGGTCAAATGTTGTGTTCGTTGACATGAAAGAGTTCTGTAGGACTGTTTTGAGATTGCATCGGTGATTTCAAATCAGTTCTACAGATAAGATCGCTAAAAAAGAAAGGGGGAGAAAGTCCACATCGGAATCGTCTACCTGAGGAAGGTGACGTGGATGAGGATGATCATCAAAAAGCCCTAGTCAGGTTGCCGGCCGCGCGAAAGCCAACTCGCTCTTTTCACCTCCAATGGTGAGTAGCCGGCCGTGCAACCTTAAATTTCTTTTAGATCACCAGTGCACCTTGGTTTACTCCAAGACCACGTGTGCGGAAGAGCAAGACCCACTGTGTTGCCCGTGGAAAGGCGATACGAAGGAGTTCTACTCTTCCGAGCCGGAACGGTACAGGGACTGCCTTTGACAACGGCACACCCATACCGTTCCGGCTCCTGGTTCAATCTCTTTCAACCCCATCACTAGTCAACGAACACAACACACATTTTTTGATTAATTTTTTACTAATTTTCATATTCTTTCCAAGAACCAATCCTTTCAACTTTGACCGCAAAGTAGCTTAAACTAATCCTTTCTTTTCCAAAGAAACAAAGTAATACCACTTTTGCTTCAAAGTGGCGCAAACCGCTGAGCTGTCATACTTCTTTATGACCTCATTGTCAGCTAAAACAACGATCAAGGACGACTCCCTTTGGTCGGCCCTTATGGGCTAGTCCTTGCTCCTAGAGTTGTTTGACTGACATTCACTCATCAGGAAGTATTCCTGAGGCCC
>WPCJ01212007.1_pt1 | contig 70713 bp, 58 predicted proteins | sample 5399831 | NCBI WGS metagenome assembly WPCJ01 (sample SAMN12869470, study PRJNA574797) | sludge metagenome | isolation source: wastewater treatment of pH10 | place: China:Beijing | collected 2019-05-20
AATTTATCCTTATGCATTGCTGTTCTTTTTAAGAACAACAAAGATGAGAATTGAAATCCGTTTAATCGAAAAACGACTTTAATTGACTAAATTTCAAATATTTCAAAGAACTCTACGAGATTTTAATAGGACAGTAATGGATTGGCAGATTAAATCAATCAACAAATCAGCATATTCTCATTATATTCCAGTGAAATTACATCGGGCTAGACGGATCTTTTCCGGGAATGGGAACCTCTCTTTCATGATAATCCGGTAGAGGCCCCATTTCATAGGTTTCAGGACCATATCGAAGATTCGATGCCATGATTTCGTCCCAGGTAATTGCCTGTCCGGTATAAGCGGCTTCACGTCCCATAATGGCTATCTGGGTAGAATACGCCAAATCCTCCGCCTGATTGATTTTTTTGTTTAACCGGATTGATTCCACCAGGTGTATATGTTCCTGGACGTAGGGATTTTTTACCGGTTTACTTTCATAGTCGTATTCCCATAACAGATTTCCGTCCCAATCCAGGATCCTGGTCTCACCACGATCATTCAATTGTGCAATTCCTTTTGTACCTAAGATCTGCTCGGACACGTTACCGTCGCAACCATCAATCTGACGCGCGGTGTGCAGCATACGTTTGTGGTTGTTATAGTAATAGTCCACACTGAAAAAATCGAAGATGTCACCGGTCAATCGACGGGCAGATCCACCGAAACCGACGGCCCTGACCGGTTGTTCTCCCATAAACCAGGTTACAACATCGATATTGTGAATACCCTGGTCGAGAATATGGTCGCCGCTTAACCATTTTATGTTAAACCAGTTACGAAGGCAATATTCCATATCGCTCCATTCGGGACGATGACGTTTATTCCACCACGCTCCCTGGTTCCAGTGAGAGGTAGTAGATACGATCTCACCGATAATACCGTTTTTTATCTGAATATACGCCTCCCAGTAATCGCGACGATGCCTTCTTTGATTGCCGGTTACAACGGTCAATCCTTTCGATGTGGCAACTCTCGATGTTGATATCACGGTACGTATTCCTGTCGGGTCCACAGCACAGGGTTTTTCCATGAATACATGTTTTCCGGCTTCTATGGCTGCTTTGAAATGTGCCGGTCTGAAATGAGTCGGTGTACATAGTAGAACCAGGTCGATCTCAGGCATTGCCATCACTTTCTGATAAGCATCAAACCCGATAAAGCATTTATCGTCATCGACAGAGTTATTTTTCTCCGAAAGCACCTTACGGCAGGCTTCCATACGATCGGCAAGTACATCGGCCAAAGCGATTATTTCCAGGTTGGGACCTGAACTTAAGAAATTGACTGCTGCTCCTGTTCCCCTGTCCCCGCATCCGACAAGGGCTGCTTTTAACGGTTTTCCATCCGGTGCAATATCCACGAATGAAAACATCCCCAATTCCTCTGCCGAGTAGGTTTTTCCTGAACTCTTTTTTGTGTTACCCGAACACGATGTGAAAATAGCCGGAGTGGTCGCACCCAAAGGAATGGCAGTACCCAGTACGGCTGAGTTTGTTAAAAATTTTCTCCTCTTCATATACAATGATGTAGTTGATGGTTATTTTGCAAAAAATGCGTCAAAAGCATGTTTTGACATCTGGAAATCGATCCGTTTGGTAAATTCGCAGGACTCACGCGCACCGTGTTCACGATCCATGGCACTATCTTCCCATTCTATTGAAAGTGGTCCTTGATAACCGATAGCATTGAGTGCACGGATAATTTCTTCGAAGTTGATCTTGCCTCTACCCACACTTCTGAAATTCCAGTAACGCCGGGGATCGCCGAAAGGTACATGCCCGCCGAACACGCCTACTTGTTTGGGAGTATCACTCCAGTACACATCCTTCATATGGACGTGGAAGATACGATCGGGGAACTGGTAAATAAAGTCCACGTAATCCACACCCTGGTATCCCATATGGCTCGGATCGTAATTGAAGCCGAAGGCAGGGTGATGATCCACAGCTTCCAATGCCTTACGGGCTGAAAATGTATCAAATGCAATTTCGGTAGGGTGGACTTCCAATGCAAAACGGACATCCAGTTTTTCAAATTCATCGAGAATGGGGATAAAACGGCGGGCAAATTCTTTATAGCCGTCATCAATCATAGATCCGGTAACAGGCGGAAATGAATAAAGCAAATGCCAGATTGGACTTCCTGTAAATCCTACCACCGTGTTTACACCTAATGACCGGGCCGCTTTTGCCGTTAATATCAACTCTTCGGCAGCACGTTGGCGGACACCTTCGGGATCACCGTCACCCCAGATGTAAGCGGGTAAAATTCCTTTGTGCCGTTCATCGATCCGGTCACATACCGCTTGTCCTACCAGATGGGAAGAAATTGTGTGTAGCTGTAACCCATTCTTTCCCAAAAGATCTTTGATGCCTTTGTAATATTCCGGATCGGTTTGTCGTACATCCAAATGGTCAGGCAATCCTAATTCAAGCCCGTCGTAGCCAAATTCTTTCGCTTTGGCACATACGTTTTCCAATGATAGATCTCCCCATTGAAGAGAGTAGAGTGTTACTAATCGAGGCATTTTTATGTAAATTATAGGGTTAATAGTCAGTTGTTTTCCGGCAACAATAACTGTCCTGGACATTGCCTTGGATTGAATGAAATAAAGGTACTCTTTTTTATCGGATTGATATCCTGTTATTAAATAATTTTAACTGTATTGATTTTTTATCATATGCTTATACAATTTGTAAATTTATATGCCGGCAAATTTTGCCACTTTACCTACGGCAGATTATCCGACTCCTTGAATAGTGCAGTGCTCCCATTTACCTCCACTGTTTTTCTCATCTTTACCCTGTTTTAGTTGTTTTTAATTCCTTCCGAGGGTGGTGCATCCTGCGGGGCTGTGCCCCATGACCGGTTGGCTTTATCGCCCATCACAAGCTCTAATGTCCCGCCGTTCCTGATGTCTTCGTGACTAAACCAGGGTTTTGTCCATTCTTTCCCATTCAGCCGTGCCGATTGGATGTATTTGTTATTCTCGCTATTGTTTTGGGCAACGATACGCAATGTTTTGCCATTGCCCAACTGCATGGTTACTTCGTCAAAAAACGGGCTTCCGATATTATATGTCGGACTACCCGGCGTTACCGGATAGAATCCCATTTGTGAAAACACCACAAAAGCCGACATTCCGCCGCCGTCTTCATCACCCGGAACACCCATCAGGTCGTTCCTGAACCATTCGGCTACCAGTTTGCGAATGCGCTTTTGTGTTTTCCAGGGTTCTCCTGCATAATTATAAAGATAGGGGATATGTAGCGACGGTTCGTTTGCCATTGAAAATTGTCCTACATTTCCTGTTTGGTCGGGCAGTTGGGCATAGAATCCATACTTGCTTTTTCCAAGTGGTTCGCGGAACGTTTGGTCGAGATTCTGAATAAATTTTTCACGTCCTCCCATCAGATGGATCAGGTCAGCCACATTGTGTTGCACATCCCAACGATAGGTCCAGGCGTTGTTTTCTCCATAATATTCACGTGCACCCATTCCGCCTGAAAATTTGTAATCGAAAGGCTCGATGAAGTTGCCTTGTTTATCTTTCGGGTGAAAGAAGCCCGTTTCCGTATTATAAAGATTTCGATAGTTATATGACTTTTCCAGGAAATAAGCATAATCTTCCATTTCTCCTAATTCTTTGGCTATCTGTGCCAGACACCATTGATCATAAGCTGTCCCGAGCGTTACGGCTACAGGTTGGCGCTTTTCAAAACCATGCACTTCGGGGATCGTTTCCTTCTCGCCCTCCCTTAGTGCAGGAATATACCCGTTCTCGTGATAAAACCGGTCCAATTCGCCTGACGGCTTTGCCGACCAGGGAGCCAACGTTTTTTTCATTATGGCGTTTCGCATAGCCGGATATTTTTTTGCGAGGTCGATATTTTCCAGTCCCTTTATATATCCGTCAATTACAGTGGCAATGCCGTGATTGGAGTTCATCCGGCGGCTATCGCCCGTAATTTCGGGGAAAGTAGGCCACCAAAATTCAGGCATTTGTTCCGCCATCCGTAGGAAAGAGTTGAGGATATCGCTTTCCATATCGGCCTCTATCAATACACGAAGCGGGTGTGTGGCACGGTAAGTGTCCCAGATCCAATCATCGGTGTAAAAGGGTGTTCCGTTGTCATTATGGATATTTCCGTCAAAAGCGCTGAAATAACGTCCGTCTTCCGATATACAAACCGGCCGCTCGTAGGTTCGGTACAGTGAGGTGTAGAAAACTGCCCTGTCGTTTTCCGAACCCCCGTCCACTTTAATTTTTCCCAATATTTCGTTCCACACTTTTCGTCCTTTTTCCGCTACGGCTTTTGCATCGAAATCCGGTATTTCCCGGGCGAGGTTTTTCTTTGCCTGTTCGGCATCGATAAACGAAATTCCGTAACGTAAATTCAACCGCATGGTGTTCGGCGGGTAAGATAATACAATATGGGCATTTGTGCCCGATGCTGTTTCGTTCTTTACACTTTGAGGTTGCACATCGGGCTCCATATAGACGAAAATCCGGGTGTTGTTTTGAAGTTGCTGATAACCCGAAAATGCTTTTCCATCCCATTTCAACTCACCTCTTCTTGAATTGAGGGTCACAAACAAAGGATCTGTCCGGTCGAAATTCAATTCATAGATACCTGATTGATTGGAGACGGCGTAATAGACGTTTGTTTCTTCTTCATCGAGATAGACATAGTAGTCATAAGGAGAGATTTTTTCCCTGTCATAGCTGTAGGGGATAACCGGTTTCAACTCCGATTCGATCCCATGGAAAGTACTTAAATTGAAAGCCGAACTTCCACGATGGCTTGTAACCGCGACCGGTAACCCATACAACAGGTCACCGGTATAATCAGCCCGTTCGGGGTATATACGCAACATACTGTTAGGAAGGTGGACTGTTGGATACGTGGGCACAAGCAGATGACTGATATTACCCATATAGGGATTGACGTAATCGACCAATTCCTGCGGTTTTGCAGCAAATTGTGTGTTCGAAGAACATCCGGACGACAATGCAATCACAATAAAAATAAAAAAGAATAGTTTACATGCTCGTTTCATATGATTAAAATTTTGTTTTATTGCTCAAATCATAGGTAGTTCCCGCGGTGGTTGGGAAAGAAAATGTTTTCCCGTTGTATTTCACCACGCAATCGTTTCCCGACTCAGAGGTGATCTTCAATGATGTGATTTTTCCATCATTCCATTCTGCTTCTATTTCAAAATTTCCCCGGGATTTGATCCCTTTAAAGCTGCCGCTGGTCCAGGCATCAGGGAGTGAAGGCAATAATTCGATATAACCGCCGTGACTTTGCACGAGCATCTCGGTCATTCCTGAAGTAGCACCAAAGTTCCCGTCGATCTGGAAGGGCGGGTGGGTATCGAACAGATTTGTCAGTGTAGATTCTTTCAATATTTCCTGCACCAGTTTATGAGCACGGTCACCGTCATGCAGTCGTGCCCAGAAATTGATTTTCCACGCTTTACTCCAGCCTGTACCCCCATCGCCACGCGTATCCAGTGTGGTTTGCATCGCTTTTGCATATAGGTCCTCCTCCGCACTTCTGCCTGATACGATCCTGCTTCCCGGATGCAACCAGTGTAAATGGTTGACGTGCCGATGCCCATTGTCGCCCGTAATGTCCATCAGCAACTCATCTTTCCATTCCATCAGTTGTCCGGCAAGACCGATCCGGGGTCCGGCCAACTGATCCTTTGCCTTCTTTATCTCCTGTAATTCCGGAGTATCATATTTTAATGTATCGCTTGCCTTGATTACCATATCGAACAGTTCCCATATAATGGCCTGATCGGCTGATGCGCCAAGCGAATAGGGACCATGTTCAGGTGAATAAGAGGGATTCGCGACAAGAGTTCCGTCGCGGGAATCGCGCCAGAGATTATCTACCCAGAATAATGCGGCATCTGTCATGATCGGGTAGTAATCCCTCAGGAATTCTATGTCCTGATTGAACTGATAATACTCCCAGATATCCTGGCACATCCAGGCAGCGGCAGCCGGAAAGTAAAATGCTGTGTACCAGTTTCCGGGGGCGGTATTACCCCAGATATTATTTTCATGATGAATGACCCAGCCTCTCACCGGATTTCCGTCTTGTTTACAATAATAATGTTGCGCGGTAAGTCTTCCCCGCGAAACAAGGCTTTTGGTATATTCAATGACCGGTATATGGCAGTCGGACAGATTGGTTTGTTGGGCCAGCCAATAATTCATCTGGACATTAATGTTGGTATGATAGTCGGCATTCCATGGAGGGGTTAATCCTTTTGCCCAGATCCCCTGAAGATTGGCGGGCAAAGAGCCTTTTCGGGAAGATGAAATCAATAGATAGCGTCCAAATTGATAATACAACTGCTCGAGGTATAAATTTTCTGCGGGTGTATTGGTACCGTCTTTATATCCTTTTAATAACTCATCAGTAGTCTTATTATTGATGTTAGCCGCATTGCCCAATGAAATACTCATCCTTCCGTACAGTGATTTATAATCCCGAATATGTGTGTCCAACAATTGGGTATAGGTTTTTTGAACTGCTTTATGTATTGTGTTTTCAACTGTGTTGCGGGGATTGATGCTGGAAAAATAATTGAAATCAGCATTCATCGACTGATGGTAATTGGTTGCGGCCGAGGAGATCAGCAATATTTCGTCGGCATTTTTCACCTTGATTTGGTTACCGTCATTACTTATCGCTCCGCCTGTAGGGATGATTATCATTTGCTGGACAAACTTCAAGCCGTCGTCGCCATGGTCAGCCGGCCTCCCTTCCAGGGTAATAACGTTATCTCTCACGCTTATAAGGATGCTTTCCTGCGGCGATGTGAAATAAAATGTATGTGAAAGTGAACCTCTTTTATCAGCCGTAAGACGAATGACAATTATATTGTCGGGATGGCTGACGAAATATTCACGTGTGTAATTTATTCCATTTTGGAGATACGTCGTTTTAGCAACCGCATTGTCGATATCCAGTTCACGTGCGTACCGTGAATAACCGGCAGATGTCGCCGGATTCGAGCCAATGTGGATGTTGCTCAATTGCTGATAGGAACCAAAATCGTCTCTGTTCCCCGTCAGGTCCAGGATATGGCTTTTCAACCCGTCGTCTTCAGGAGCATAATCATGTGCGATAACTTTTCCGTTTGCATCTATTCCTGCGGACTGTGTAGCTGTGAAATCCGTCATTTTCTCCTGTAAAGTATTTCTGATATGTTGCAAAGTACGATGGTTTTCAGCAGGCGTTCTCCGGTGCCCGCCGTTGTAATCAGGATTTTTACCTGGTCCGCCTGACCATAATGTTTTTTCATTCACAAGAATAACATCTTCGTCGACACCGCCGAAGACCATTGCACCTATGTGGCCGTTGCCAATCGGCAGAGCTTCATTTTCCCAATTTGTAGCGGGAGAATTATAGTGCGTCTTTAATGCGGGATTCTGCCCCCAGGTCAACACTATACTGCCTGTCAGGAAAAAAGATGTGATCAGTTTTTTTAGTTTCATTTTATTTAGAATTAAGACTCTTAGAGTCATGAATCAAGACTTCTTAAACTAAAAGTGAAAAATGAAAAATTTGGGATCCCGGACTTATGTCGCATTGATCCATTGGTAATTAGTAATTGGTAATTGCTAATTCAAATCACTTTTCTGCCTTCCCACTTTATTTAATGCTGCGGATGCTGGTTATTCAGCCGCAGGCCAAGGCCTAACATCAGGTAGTTAGGCGTATCAAAATTCTGCAGGTTATACCCGATATGAATAAACGAGTAACGCGTGACTTTTATTTTTAAAGCCAATATCTGATAAAACCCTTTAAGGTCTCCACCGCCGTGCAACAGGTTGGCTCCGATACCCACTCCCACGTCGAAATAGGGCATCACATATTCTGCCCGGGCGGAAAGTCCCAGCGCCAGTTGTTTATTTGCCGCAGGTTTATAAAATGTATATCCGGGATTTGGGTCGCCGTAGGAGATGATGTAATTTTCGGTAAATATGTTGGCGCTGCTGTCATATACCCCGTCCAACGAAGCCCCTACCCGAAGTTTGTATCCCAGGTTGTACATGGGATTGATGTTGAATCCAAGCACGGTATACTTGTCAGGCGAAGCCATTGGTTCCCCATCGAAGACGATCCCTTTGCGCCGCCAGGAGCCGAATAATACTACGTCGTAACTGATATGGCGGGGGAAATCCTTTATAAGAGAGGTATAACCGGGCAAGCCTTGTGAGAGGTAGTTTACCTGTCGGTTGATATTATAGGTGATACCCGCTTTTATATCTGTCGCATTCAATCCTGCATTAGGGAATTTGGTATTTCCGTTGGAGAAATGAGTGAAAGTGACGCCGTAAATAAGATCGAAATACCGGGAAAGAAGATACCTGAAATAAAAGTTTACGTTCATATAGGCATTGACCTTTGATCCGACCATTCCGTTGTAAGGATTTTTGTCATAGTCGTATGGATTCCATCCGGTCGACAGCCCGAAATTCCATTCATAATCGAACGACAGGCGAGGAGTGATCTCGGCAAGGGTCGCTCCCTGAAACAGATAGGCCGCTTTCGGGTTCCCGATCTCACGGGAATTTTCAAAGTTATAATAGGCAAACCCGATTCCTTGATAAGCGCCGCGGTAGATCTGTCCGGTACGGCTGTCGGGATGGAACTGAAAAGCATATTTCAGGTGAGAGGAAAAGGCATACCTGATCGGCCGGGATTGCCCATTCTCTCCCCTCAGGAATTTATTGGTGGGAATGATGTAACCCGGACGGCCTCCTATTTCTAACCGGTGAATAAAAGTCGGCCGGTCGGAGTAAACCGAATCGGGGTAGAGTTGTGACCACACGCCTTCTGTGTTCCAGAAAAACAGGATGGTAAGAAGGAGTATGCTTCTATTGATCTTTGTTTTGCTCATAGCGCTTCCGATATGGCAGATCCCGGACTTCCGACTGAATCAATTCTTCAGTTAGTATTACATCCGCTCGGGTACATCTATGCCAAATAACTTCATTCCTTTTTTGATGGTCAGGGCTATATTTTTTGACAATAACAACCGGAAATCACGTAATGAGCTGTTCTCTTCACGAAGGATGGAGAAATCGTGGTAGAACTGGTTGAACTCTTTTGCCAGTTCGTACACATAGTTTCCGATGAGAGAGACATTGTATTCGGCGCCGGCCTGTTCCACCACTGTATCGAATTCCGCGAGCAACTGTACCAGCCCTTCTTCTTTCCCGGAAAGGGTGAGGGTGTTCTCCAGTTTTTCAGGAATAGCGATACCCTGTTCTCCAGCTTTGCGCAGGACGGACTGTATACGGGCGTGCGTGTATTGAATGAATGGTCCTGTGTTCCCGTTAAAATCGATCGATTCTTTCGGATTAAAGGTCATGTTCTTCTTCGGATCTACTTTCAGTATAAAGTATTTGAGGGCGCCCATACCGACCATCTCTGCGATTTTATCCGCTTCTTCAGTAGATATGCCATCCAGTTTACCCAATTCCTTCGATGTCTCACGGGCAGTTTCCACCATTTCGGTCATCAGGTCGTCGGCATCGACCACTGTCCCTTCACGCGATTTCATTTTTCCTTCGGGTAGTTCCACCATGCCGTAAGAGAAGTGTACGAGTCCCTTGCCAAACTCAAATCCAAGCATGTCGAGCAGGATGGAAAGTACCTGGAAATGATAGTTCTGTTCATTCCCCACCACATAGATCATGGTGTCGATGGGATAGTCGTCAAACCGTAATTTGGCTGTACCAATATCCTGCGTCATATAGACCGATGTCCCGTCGGCACGTAGTAGCAGCTTGTGATCCAGCCCGTAGGGAGTTAGGTCGGCCCATACCGATCCATCTTCTTTCCGGTAAAAAAGTCCTTGATTCAGACCTCGCAGTACCTCTTCTTTTCCGGCAAGATAAGTCTCCGATTCATAGTAGATTTTATCGAATGATACTCCCATTCGGTGGTAGGTCTCGTCAAATCCTGCATATACCCACTCGTTCATCCGCTTCCACAGGTTGACGGTCTCTTCGTCCCCGGCTTCCCATTTGCGTAACATTTCGCGGGCTTCCGCCATCAGTTGGGACTGTTCCTCAGCATCCTCTTTCGACATGCCTTTGTCCTGTAATGAACCCAATTCCTCTTTATATTTTTTATCGAACAACACATAATAGTCGCCGATCAGGTGATCCCCCTTTTTACCGGAAGATTCGGGCGTTTCGCCGTTGCCCCACTTCTGCCAGGCCAGCATCGATTTGCAGATATGGATACCCCGGTCGTTCACGATATTGGTTTTTACCACCCGTTTTCCGTTAGCTGCCAATACTTCGCACAACGAATGTCCCAGGAGGTTGTTTCGCACATGCCCCAGGTGCAATGGTTTATTGGTGTTGGGGGAAGAGTACTCTATCATATAGAGTGGTGCATCATCCGCTACAGGTGTGAAACCGTAATCAGGTTCTCCGTCGATCTGTTCCAATAACCGGAGCCAGGCTTCTGCCGTAATTTCCAGATTCAGAAATCCTTTGATTACATTGAATCCGGAGACGATATCTGCGTTTTCCGTTAACCAGGAACCTATTTCCTGTGCCGTCTCTTCCGGTTTCTTCCGGGAGATTTTTAGCAAAGGGAAGGTGACGAGCGTGTAGTGCCCTTTAAACTCTTTCTTTGTTTTTTGAAGCGTGATTTGCGACGTTTCCACGTCTTCGTGATAAAGTTCTTTTATTGCGCGGATAATGACATCCTGAAGATTATTCTCGATATGCATATCTTGATATTGCTGTTTTAGAGACACAAAAGTAGTAAAAAATAATGGAAAACCGTTGCTTCTATCTGCCTGTAAACTCCATTGATAGGTACTTCAATTTCTCATCCATATTTTTTAGATTATTGATTAAGGAATATTTTCAATATTTCGGAAATAATAATTAATTTCGCCACTGGATTTATACACAATATCAATCGTATGAAATCTTATTTGTGTTGTAATCATTCTTATGTCGGAGCTTAATGCATGGCAAGTCTCCTTTTTTATGAAAAGAAAAGATGAGGTAGCGAAGCAGGTTGCGGATAGGATCATTCAATCCATTGCCATCGAAAGTTAAAGGAATGGTGATTGGTTACCGGAATTCCCGTTCTTCATGATATCCTGAATTACCAGGCCTGAGAGGGTGAAGCCGAAGACGGCGGTCACCTGCACCATGGTGCCGTTGGTCTGCGCTTTACGGAAACTGCCTTTCTCATTGGCATCGGGCAGGGCTTCTGTGCCTATGTTGGAGAGTCGTTCCTCGCTGTAGACACACAAGATCGGTTTTTGTAGTTTTGCTCCTTTCCGCAGGCGGTCACGTAATGCCGATGCCAGCTTGCATCCACGTACTTTCCAGAACTCCGCTACCCTGATTTGTTGCGGATCTATCTTGAGTGCTGCACCCATAGAGGAGAAGACAGTGGCTCCGCTTTCCGATGCTGCGGTGAGTAGATGCGTCTTGTGTGCGAGTGAGTCGATAGCGTCGATCACATAATCATACTGTTCCAATTGAAATGAAGAGGATGAGCCGGCACTGTAAATTTCCGGGATTGCATTGATAGTGGCGAAGGGGTTGATTTCCTGTAGCCGCTTTTTAAGTACCTCCACTTTCAACTGTCCAATTGTTTGGGTAGTAGCAGGTAGTTGACGATTGCTGTTGGCAACGGCCACTTTATCTGAGTCGACAATAGTAAGGTGCATTATTCCGCTCCGGATCAATCCTTCGGCACACCAACTGCCTACACCGCCCACCCCGAAAAGTATTACTTTTTTTGTGGCGAGCGACTGCATTGCTTCCCTGCCGATCAGCAGTTCTGTACGGGCAAATAGTTCGTTGTACTCCATTTTTGTTTTCAAATCGCGCACAAAAGTAATAATGAAACAATATAGCGTTATCTCAAAGGTGAAAAACTATCGGTATTATTGATCGCGATCGCTGAGTTCGAGCCAGCGCATTGTTTTCTCATCAATAAGATCGATCAGTTCGGACAGGCGGTTCGATTTGGCCATCAGTTTTTCTGTGGACAGGTTTCCGGAGGAGAGTTCGTTGGTGATACGTTCTTTTTCCGCTTCCATTTGTTCTATCTCCTGTTCGAGTGATTCGAACTCCTGTTTTTCCTTAAACGAAAGTTTTTTCTTCTCTTCAGGCCTTTTCCGGTAGGGTGGCGTTTCCGGTACTGAAGTGGAGGTTTTGGGGCCGCCGCCAGCCGTTTTTTCCTCTTTTGCTGTTTTTTTCTCTTCTGCCACTTTCCATTCCCGGTATTGCGTATAGTTCCCCGGAAAGTCCTGAATCTGCGCGTTGCCATGGAATACCAGCAGGTGATCTACCACCTTATCCATAAAATAGCGGTCATGCGACACTACGATAAGGCATCCCTTGAAGCCTGCAAGATACTCTTCTAATATATTCAGCGTAAGAATGTCAAGGTCATTGGTCGGCTCGTCCAGTACTAAAAAATTGGGATTTTTGATCAGTACCGTACAGAGGTAGAGTCGTCGTTTTTCACCCCCGCTGAGTTTATATACATAATTATGTTGTTTCTCGGGCGGGAAGAGGAAGTGTTGCAGGAATTGGGAGGCGGTCAGGCGGTGGCCGTCACCCAGGTCGATCACTTCGGCAATAGCCTGTACCACATCGATCACTTTTGTCTGTTCGTTGAATTGCAATCCATCCTGGCTGTAATAGCCGAAATTGACCGTTTCGCCGATATCAAAACCGCCGCTGTCGGGTTCTTCCACTCCCAGCAGCATCTTCACAAATGTGGATTTTCCTGTACCGTTATTTCCCACGACACCCATCTTTTCATAACGGGTGAAGATATAGTTGAATTTTTCGGTAATCCTGACGTCGCCGAACCGCTTGCTGACCTCTTTTGCCTCGAAGATCTTTTTCCCGATATAGCTGCCCTTTGCGGTCAGGCGGATATTTTGCCCATCCTTTTTCTGCTGGGCTTTCTCTTCGAGCGAATAAAATGCATCGATACGCGATTTGGCTTTGGTGCCCCTGGCCTGTGGTTGCCGCCGCATCCAGTCCAGCTCTTTCCTCAGCAGATTCCTGGCCTTTTCGGTTTCGGCATTTTGTGCCATGACCCGCTCATCCCGTTTTTCTAAATAGTAGGAATAGTTACCTTTATAGGAAAAGAGCCGTTTTTCATCGATCTCGAGGATCTGGTTGCAGACGCGATCGAGGAAATACCGGTCGTGTGTTACCATCAGCAGGCTGATATTATTACGGGTGAGATGTTCTTCCAACCATTCCACCATCTCCAGGTCAAGGTGGTTGGTCGGCTCATCCATGATCAGCAGTTCCGGTTCGCTGATCAACACATTGGCCAGTGCCACCCGTTTTACTTGTCCGCCGGAGAGTTCTCCTGTTTTCTGGTGAAAATCGGTGATCTTTAATTGTGTCAATATCTGTTTGATCCGCTGTTCGTAATCCCACGCGTTGTGGAGATCCATGTGGACAAGCAGTTCATCCAGCCCTTTCTGGTTGCCGGAAGAGATCATCTCTTCATAGCGGGCGATCAGCTTCACTGTTTCGCTATCGGTGCTGAAGCAGGTTTCCAACACCGTCATTTCAGGGTCGAAAACAGGGGACTGTTCCAGATAAGCCAACCGGATTTCATTGCGGAATACCACCCTTCCGCTCTCGTACGGCTCTTTGCCGGACAGTATATTCAGCAGGGTGGTTTTGCCTGATCCGTTCGGGGCAATCAGTCCTATCTTATCCCCTTCGGCAATACCGAAAGAGATATCACTGAATAATGCCAGATCACCGAAGCTTTTGGTCAGCTTGTCGATTTGAAGAAGTGGAGTGGGCATGCCTTTTCTGATTTTGTGCGCAAATGTACAAACTATTTCGTTAAGTTATCCCCTAAAATATCCATCTGAGATAGCTGAAAAGATCGGTACGGCTGTTTCCTTCGATCAGTTCGGTACCGGTTCCAATGGTGTTGCGGTTGAAATAGTGGGTATACCCAAATTTCACGGAGAAAGAGAGATTGTCGGTGATTGCGTATTTTGCGGAAAATGCCAGCCTGTAGCCTTTTCCATAAAAAGAGAGCATATAAAATGTGTTCAACAGGTTTCGTTCGTAGGAATAGAGCCGCGCATCATAGGTATCGGCATTGAACCACGCCAGATAGGCATCTCCCGTCAGTGGTCCTTTACCACGGTAACCGATATTTTGCGAGAACATAAATCCGTTTTCAGTAGGGAAATGTTTCTCTTTGTAATACGCCATATCTGCGGTGGTACGGAAATTCCACCTGCTCCTGAGATCGTGGGAGTACCTGAAGCGAAATTTATGGGTGGCATAGGGGAGTACCGACCGGCTTTTTTCATCCGGCCAGGCAATATTCTTCTCCTTTTGTTTGTACTTGTATCGTACTTCCAGAAATGACTGACGCGACAGGGTATAGGTTCCCAGAAAATAGAGGTCAACCGCATTCGACGGCGTATCTATTCCATATTTCAACCAGGGGAACCGGACGAAATCGGCATAAGCGGTCACTGAGAATTTTGAAAATGGACTGAATGCTGTGCCAATATATAATCCATGTTCGTTTTGTACGCTGCTCCCTTCGGAGAACGCCTGGGCGTACAGGGCATTGTAAGAGACGGGATAATACCTGTGGAGCAGGGAAAAAGAGAGGTTACCGGAGAAGCGGTATTGCAGGGTGTTCAACGTGGCGACCGCGCCGTTTTTAGCAATTGCTGTTTCTCCTGCAAAAATCAATCCCGGGAGTTGATAAGAGTAATCGATACTTGCGTTGAAATTAGAGGAATCCCGTAAGTAGTAAAGATTGTAGTCCCGAAGTGTGGGATTATACATCTTGTCGTATTGGTGGAATATACCGCTGATACCCAGTTGCAGGTGATCTTTCCGGAAATTGATGTTGCCTCCCGTCACCCGTTCCCGCGTATTCTTTTTCTTCTCTATTTCCAGTGGGGTGCGATGTAGCCCGTCCACTTTAAAAGAGGTGATATCGCCATCGTCCGACAGGTTGGCGTCGATCCTTTTATTGGAATAAAAGCCGGTGACGGAGAAATTTCCAAATTCTGCTACTGCGGCAGCACCCCTGAAGAAACCATTTTCGGCGGTGGAGAAATGGCGTTTGGGTTGCAGTGTCCGTCGGGCAATATTGGCGCTGCTCCATGATTTGCTGATCATAAAGTCGTTGTTCAATACCAATCCCTGGCCAAAAGAGAGCCGGTAATCTCCTAGGGCGACCGTTCTTAGTCGCCCTATATCATTAATGATCAAGTGGGCACCATAGTGGTCATATCCTTTAGGATAGTCTGGTTTGAAGAAAGGTTCTCCTGCGTCTTTTTCCGTAGTAAAACCCATCTGTATTCTGTTCCGGTAACGGAATGAATAGCGGAGAGAGGTGTAAAAATCTTCCCCTCGGTATTTCCGGTTGGGATACCGTTCAAGAATACTGTCTGAAAACTCTCCGTAGCCCGCACGCTGTGTCAACGTTTTGTCAAAACGGAATTGGGCTTCGTGGCGACCATACTTCAGTATATCGTTCGCTTGCAGGCGTGCTTCCCTTTTTTCTGTGTCGCCTGCCCGGAAAAAAGGGAGTATCATTTCTACGGTTTTGATATCGAGGAGCGGTACGTTCCTTAATTCGAACACAGTGTATATAGGTCGATTCCTCTCTAAGAAACGGAAAATGGCTCCGGCTTCCTCTATAGACAGCAACGGGAAATTTTCCAGTTGTTCACGGGTCACCATGTTCAGATTCATGGGGTTATTTTCCAGTTGCAGCAACTCTTCATACATGTTTTCGATGGCGGTTTCATTCATTTCTTCTTCAGCCAGCTGTTCCACAATTTTACGCCAGTCGTTAAATTGTTGTGCATAAGATATCTCTGAGAGACAGAAAAATAGGATAAAGATCCAGAGACAGGGTTTCATTGGTTTTGATTTTTGATTGTAACATCTTCATTTCATTTTCGATATTTGTTTCTCAATTCAAAGGTTTGCTCTAAATGGCACACTCATAGCCACTACTCAATTCGTACCCGGTTTCACACAAAAATAACGCTTTTTTTTCTTATTCCCTAAATATTTGATTATGAGTTAATAAGTTGACTTTTTTATAGATAATAACCCATTATTTATGTCTTAGTGTATATTTTTTTGAGATATTTTAATCAAAATGTTATGTTTTTATTTGTTTTATAATCTTTTTGATTACCTTTGCATTGTAAAAATATCAAAAGGATTTTATTTTCCTGTATTTGATTTCAAAAAGATTGTTTGTTTTAGGTTTTGGTTACTTATAGATTAAAGATTGAAGGTTATTCATTTAAAAAGCAAAAAAGATGAAAAAGGTAAAATTATTTTTTGTGCTGATTGCAGTCTTAGGAACTGCAAATGGGGTCAAAGGGCAGGATGTAGCTGTCTCGGCAGGGGCTGATATTGTAAGTTCGTATATCTGGCGTGGTTTGTATAGTGGCCCGGCTTCAGTACAACCGGGTATTTCACTTTCGGCAGGCAATTTTTCAATCGGGGCATGGGGTTCGACCAGTTTTGAAAGTAGCTGGAGGGAGTTTGATCTGTATGCCGGTTACTCCATTGGCAATTTTTCGGTATTGGTGACCGATTATTTCTTTCCCCGGAATCTTCCGGACGGTGAAGGCAGCGGTTATTTTGATTATTCGGAGCATGTTTTTGAAGCCACATTGGGTTACTCATTCGGAGAATCTTTTCCCCTTTCATTAGCATGGAATACCAATTTTGCGGGGGATGATGATTATTCCAGCTATTTCGAAGCATCCTACTCCCTTCCGGTCGGGAGTGTCAATGTGGATTTGATATTGGGTGCAACTCCCTGGGAAGGCGCTTATTCAGATGGGTTCGCATTGATCAATGCGTCGATAAAAGCAAGCAAAGAGATAACCATCACCGATTCATTTTCACTTCCGGTTTTTACCCAGGCAATTCTGAATCCTGATACGAAGGATGTCTTCCTGGTCTTCGGTATGAGTTTTTGATAAAATCTATTCTTTACACTAAATATATTAATTATAACAAACATTTATGAAGAAAATTGAAGCAATTATCCGCAAGTCAAAGTTCGACGAGGTTCGGGCTGCCTTGCATGAGGCTGACATAGACTTCCTTTCATGGTGGGGAGTAAAAGGTCAGGGAACGGCTAAACAGGGTCTTATTTTCCGGGGGATCGCTTACGATGTCAATGCCATCGAGCGTATTTATCTCTCTTTCGTGGTCAGGGAAGTGAATGTGCAAAAATCGATCGACGCTATTTTACGATCCGCTTATACGGGTGAAAGCGGAGACGGCCGGATTTTCGTGTCAACCATTGAGCAATCCATCCGGATCCGTACAGGTGATCGTGGCGATGAGTCATTGTATGACAAAGAGCAAAAGGATGCTTAAAACTTCCAAAAGATAGAATGATTAAAAAATAACTTTTACAGATTATGAAGCATAAAATAATAAAATATATAATGATGTTTTGCGCATTATTTGCCATACCTGCTATTGCTTTTGCACAGGACGATGCGGTACCTGCCCTGAACAGCGGTGATACTGCCTGGATTATAGTAGCCACTATTCTTGTAATGATGATGACCATTCCCGGGCTGGCCCTGTTCTACGGAGGGTTGGTACGCCGGAAGAATGTATTGAGTGTATTGATGCAGTGCCTTATTCTGACCGCTGTAATCATTATAGAGTGGGTAGCGATTGGTTATAGCCTGGCCTTTACTTCGCTGGAGGGAGGTTTGAATGCTGTTGTGGGTGGTTTCGATAAAATATTCCTGCAAGGCGTAGGGATCAATGACCTGCTTGACGGTTATGTCATTCCTGAACTTTTGTTTGTGTCGTTCCAGGGAATGTTTGCCGTTATTACGCCTGCATTGATCGTCGGTGCATTTGCCGAACGTATCAAATTCAGCGGCTTCCTGCTGTTCTCCGTGTTATGGGCGCTGGTGGTTTACAATCCGCTGGCCCACTGGGTCTGGGGCGGCGGCTGGATAGGTGAAATGGGTGCCATCGATTTTGCAGGAGGGACTGTGGTGCATATCAATGCAGGAATATCAGCATTGGTGATGGCTGTCCTGCTCGGTAAAAGGAAGGGATGGAATGTAAAAGGAGCCGCCCCCATCACTCCGCATAATGTGCCGTTCGTGGTGGTCGGTACGGCTTTGCTGTGGTTGGGATGGCTGGGATTTAACGGCGGAAGCGGCCTGGCAGCAGACGGCTTGTCTGCAAGTGCTTTACTGGTTACCAACATAGCCGCGGCAGCTGCGGCGCTGACTTGGACTGCGCTCGATTGGGTTATCAACAAAAAACCGACTGTGGTAGGTTTTTGTACGGGTGTTATTGCCGGGTTGGTTGCCATTACACCTGCTGCGGGCTCTTCCGGCGTATTGGGCGCTTTTGTTATCGGGTTGGTAGCCGGTTTGGTTTGCTTCTTTATGGTAGCGTATGTGAAACCAAAATTGGGTTATGATGATTCATTGGATGCCTTCGGCGTACATGGTGTCGGCGGTGTCGTCGGTTCACTTCTTATCGGGATTTTTGCCACACAGGCAATTACTGGTGAAGGAGGAGCACAGGGAGCGCTCTACGGTGATTGGAACCAGTTATGGATTCAGATCGTGGCAACAGTTGCCACCATTGCATTCAGTGCAATTATGACATGGATATTATTTAAGATTGTAGATCGTATAGTGGGTATCAGGGCGAGTGCGGAAAGTGAATCTGTCGGACTCGATATCTCCGAACACGGTGAAATAGCGTATGAATAAAACCACCCGTCATTTGATCTTTCTTAATTTCGGAACAAGCTGCCTCTACAAGGGTGGCTTGTTTTTTCTTTCGGCTTTCACTAAATTTCCATAATATAGGATGCGCCTCGGAAAAACCTAAACAAGCTTGGCTTTTCTCCCGGCTTTCACTATATTTGCCCCGGTTTTAACTTAAACAGGATATGAGCAAAGCTCTATTGTTTTTACTGTTTTCCGTTATCCTGTGCCTGTCATGCGGAAACTGGGGCAGGCAGGAGAGGACGTACGATTTTCCTCAGATTGTAGAGTCGGATACATTACGCATACTGACTCTGAATACATCTACTTCCTATTTCATATACCGGGATCAACCCATGGGATATCATTACGATATGATTCGTGATTTCTGCAAGCATCATGGGTTAGTCCCGGAGATTATTGTGGCCGGGAATACAGGAGCTATGGTAGAGATGCTACAAAACAAGGAAGCTGATGTAATTGCTTACAGTATACCGGTCACCAATGCTTTGAAAGATTCAATACTATATTGCGGACTCCGGCAAATTTCACATCAGGTGTTGGTACAACGTGCGGGACAGGGAGATACTCTGTTGACGGATGTGACCGGTTTGATCGGTAAGCAGGTGACAGTGATTGATAAATCGAAGTATCTCGACAGGATAAATAATCTGAATAATGAGTTGGGTGGAGGCATCGTGATAGATAAGGTTGACAGTGACACTATCGTGGTTGAAGACCTGATCCGGATGGTTTCGCGAGGGGAGATCGCCTATACAGTAGCCGACGATGACCTGGCCCTGGTCAATCATACCTATTTTGGAAATCTGAATGTAAACCTCCCGGTCAGTTTCGACCAACGCTCTTCGTGGGTGGTGAGAAAAGACACCCCCCTGCTTGCCGATTCCCTGAATAGCTGGATTGAAAGCCGCTCTTCCGAGTCGGCCTTCTTACGGATCGTTAAACGCTATTTTGAAGAAACAAAAGGGTACTCTAATATTGGCCGCCCCTCTTTCAGGGAGATTTCCGGTCATGGTGTCATTTCACCTTTTGACTCCTATTTCAAGCGGTATGGGAAGGAGTCGGGTATCGACTGGCGACTGCTTGCTTCTGTCTCTTATCAGGAGTCAAATTTCGAGACAGAGGGACAATCATGGGCAGGTGCTACTGGTCTGATGGGACTGATGCCCTCCACGGCTGCTTCGTTAGGGATAGAGGGAGCCCAACTCCTCGATCCTGAAAAAAATATAAGTGCAGGCGCGGAATACCTGAAAAGCCTTCTTCATACTTTCCGTTTTATTAATAATCCTGATGAGAGAATAAAAATGACCCTGGCTGCCTATAACGGAGGAATTGGCCATGTGTTCGACGCATTGGCACTGACAGAAAAATATGGTGGTGATAAAGAGGTATGGGACAGTAACGTGGAGAGATATTTACAGTTGAAACGCCTGGAGCAGTACTACCGGGATCCGGTTTGTAAAAATGGGTATTTCAGGGCAGATGAAACAATCAAATATGTACGTGATGTGATAGACAGATGGGAGATCTACAAGGAGAAGGTGAAAGAATGAAAATCCTGTTGATCATTCAATAAAAAAAATCACTATCTTTGCCATCGGTGTGAAAATCATATTTACAGAAAATAAAACATGTCAGTCATAATCAATAAAGTCAGAACGAAAGAGGATTTGAAGAAATTCATCCAATTCGGTATCGATCTCTATGAAGGGAATGAGTATTTTGTCCCTCCGTTGATCTACGATGAGAGAGCCACACTCAACTGGAGTAAAAATCCGGCATTCGATCATTGTGATGCTATCTATTTCCTTGCATATCGTGATGATAAGATCGTAGGCCGAATTGCTGTTATTATCAATCATAAGGCGAATGAGAGATGGAACGAACGGAATGCACGATTCGGTTTTGTGGATTTTATTGATGATAGTGAGGTGGTGGATGCCCTTTTCGGTGCGGCTGAGAGTTGGGCACGGTCACGAGGACTGGAGAAGATACACGGGCCGCTCGGCTTTACCGACCTCGACCATGAAGGGATGCTGGTAGAGGGATTTGACCAGATAAGTACCCTCTCCACCATATACAATTATCCCTACTATATAGGTCATATGGAGCGTATGGGATATGTAAAGGATCAGGATTGGGTGGAATATCTCATTACCATTCCCAAGGAGATGCCGGAGCGATTCCAACGTGCTTCGGAGATCGTGAAGAGGCGTTCCGGACTTGATGTGAAGCATCTGCAGAGTAAAAAGGATGTATTGCCTTACGCGAGGGATATTTTCAAACTGATTAATCGTGCCTATAAAGATCTTTACGGATTTGTGGAGTTGTCCGAGCGGCAGATAGACTATTATGTAGATATGTATATTCCGATGCTACGTCTGGAGTTTCTCACCCTGGTGATCCGTCAGGAAGACAATAAACTGGTAGGTGTGGGTATAGGGCTTCCCAGTATAGCCAAAGCACTACAGAAAGCAAAAGGAAAATTTGTTCCTTCGGGTTGGTATTATATCTACAAGGCGCTCAAAGGGAAAGGGAATAACGTACTTGACCTGTTACTGGTCGCAGTCGACCCCGAATACCAGGGTAAAGGGTTGAATGCGCTGATGTTCAATGAGTTTATTCCTGCTGCCAACCAATTGGGATTTGAATATGCCGAGAGTAACCCTGAACTGGAAATAAACAGTAAGGTACACTCCATGTGGAACGGCCTTGAAACGAAGCAGCACAAAAGGCGGAGAGCATTTATAAAAAATTTATAGAGAACTATTTTGTCAAGCCAAATGAGCAGAGCCAAGCTTGCCTGGGCTATACCATGGCGGAAAATAGTCTGATTTTAATGAAATAGAATAGTGAACGAAACGGAAAAAGACATACAAATAGCCGATAATAATTATAGGGAAGAGAATATTGTCACCTTAGAGTGGCAAGAACATATCCGCCGGCGGCCCGGAATGTATATCGGGAAGCTGGGCGACGGATCTTCGTATGACGATGGTATCTATGTCCTTCTGAAAGAGGTGTTGGACAATGCCATTGACGAATTTATGATGGGATACGGTAAGACCATCGAGGTGACTATTGAAAATGGAAGTGTGGCTGTTCGTGACCACGGGCGTGGTGTACCACTCGGTAAAGTGAAGGATGTCTGTTCCAAAATGAATACCGGCGCTAAATATGATTCCAAGGCATTTAAAAAGTCTGTGGGATTGAATGGTGTGGGTATTAAAGCTGTGAATGCGCTCTCTTCTTCTTTTGCAATGGAATGTTTCCGGGAAGGTCAAATGAAGGCGGTGGAGTTTGTGCAGGGTGTGCTCTCGAATGACAGGGAGATTGTGCCGACCACAAGTCCAAACGGAACTTATGTGAGTTTTACCCCTGACATGGAAATATTTGGAGAGTATCATTACCGCGACGAACATATTGAGCCGTTACTGAAGAATTATGTCTTTTTGAATATCGGCCTGACCATTGTTTTCAACGATAAAAAATTCAGCTCGAAAAACGGGTTGGAAGATTTGCTGAACGAAAACCTCACCTCCGAAGAACTTTACCCGATTATCCATCTTTTCGGTGAAGATATAGAGGTGGCAATTACCCATACCAACCAGTACGGTGAAGAGTATTATTCGTTTGTCAACGGACAGCATACTACTCAGGGGGGAACCCATCTTGCTGCCTTCCGGGAGGCGACTGCACGTGTGATCAAAGAGTTCTATAACCGTAACTTTGAGTACTCTGATATCCGTAACGGTATGGTGGCAGCCATCAGTATCAAGGTGGAAGAGCCCGTGTTCGAGTCGCAGACAAAAACTAAACTCGGCTCCAAGGAGATGACACCCAATGGTATCTCAGTGAGCAAACATATTAACGACTTCCTCAAAAAAGAACTGGATAATTATCTACATAAGAATGCTGATACTGTAGAGGTACTACAGAAAAAGATACTTGATTCGGAGAAAGAGCGTAAAGCCATAGCAGGTGTAACCAAACTGGCTCGCGAGCGGGCGAAAAAAGCCAATCTGCACAATAAGAAACTGAGAGATTGCCGTATCCATTACAACGATGCCAAAGGGGATGACAGGGATAAGACTTGTATCTTCATTACTGAGGGGGACTCAGCCAGCGGCTCCATCACTAAAAGCCGTGACCCAAACCTTCAGGCGGTATTCAGCCTAAGGGGAAAACCCCTGAACTGTTTCGGGTTGACAAAAAAGATCGTGTATGAGAATGAGGAATTCAACCTCCTGCAAGCGGCTCTCAATATTGAAGAAAATATGGATGGCTTGCGGTACAATAAAGTGATCATTGCTACCGATGCCGATACCGACGGGATGCATATCCGCCTGCTGCTGCTTACCTTCTTCCTGCAGTTCTTCCCCGACCTGATCAAAAAGGGGCATGTCTATATTCTGCAAACACCTCTTTTCAGGGTGCGTAACAAAAAGAAAACTCTTTATTGTTATACGGAGGAAGAGCGCCTCAGTGCTATTGAAGAACTGGGACCCAACCCCGAAATAACCCGATTCAAAGGGCTGGGTGAAATATCGCCCGACGAATTCCGTAACTTTATCGGTGAGGATATCCGACTGGATAGGGTAACCATGCGTAAAGAAGACCTTCTGAAAGAATTGCTCGAATTCTATATGGGCAAAAATACTCCTGAACGCCAGTCCTTTATTATTGAAAATCTGGTTGTTGAAGAAGATGAAGTGGCTTGATTAAAGTGGAAAATGGGGAAGGTAATTTAATTGAAAATTAGTAATTCCTACATCCTAAATTTCACATCCTACATCCCAAATCCCAATAAATATGTTTCAAATAGAGTCAACCAAGCTACGGGTCGCCTTGTTTCCCGGTACGTTCGACCCTTTCACCATAGGTCATGAGTCGCTCGTAAGAAGGGGACTATCGCTGGTAGATGAAATTGTGATCGCCATAGGGATTAATGAAGCGAAAAAATCATTTTTCCCCTTGGATCAACGACTCAGGATGATTCGTGGATTATACGAAAACGAACCGCGCGTAAGGGTGGAGAGTTACGACTCCCTCACCATAGAATTTGCACAAAAGATGGGTGCGCAATATATTTTACGGGGTATCAGGTCGGTAATAGATTTCGAATATGAAAAAACGATAGCCGACATGAATCGAACTATTTCGGGAATTGAGACGTTTGTACTATTTACGGAACCTGCCCTGACCCATGTCAGTTCATCCCATGTAAGGGAATTGCTGCGTTACGGGTACGATGTGAGTGGCTTTATCCCGGAAGGGATGGAACTATTTTAATGAACTATTTCGTTAAATGAAAACAAGGATAGAGATTGTCTGATGAATCGAATTAAAAGAATAAAACCTCTCAAAAAAATAAAAATGCTGAAAAGAATAATACCGATTGTTTTAGGTACACTGCTTTTAACCGGATGTGTTTATGCCCAATTCAGACCGTCACCCGAAGGTGTCAAGTTAGAGAGAACCCTCCAACTTATTCAGGGCCTGTATGTGGACGATGTGGATGCCTCAGGACTGACCGAAGCGGCCATACGCGGCATGTTGAAAGAACTGGATCCGCATTCCACCTATCTCAATAAGGAGGAGGTGAAGGCCATGAATGAGCCTTTACAGGGGAACTTTGATGGGATTGGTATATCGTTCAATATGCTGACCGATACGCTCTATGTAATGGAGGTTATCTCCGGTGGCCCGTCGCAGAAGGTCGGTATTATGCCGGGAGATAAGATCATTTATGTGAATGATACGCTTATTGCCGGGGTGAAGAAGAATAACCAGGATGTCGTGTCTATGCTTCGGGGCCCTAAAGGGACCGAAGTGAATGTAAAAGTGCTCCGCAGAGGTGTGCCGGAATTGATGCCTTTCCGGATTGTCCGGGATAGGATCCCTATCACCAGTATCGATGCTTCCTATATGGTGGCCGATGATATAGGGTATATCCGCCTGAGTCGCTTCGGCATCACTTCGGGTGATGAGTTCCGGCAGGCAGAGCAGGAGTTGAGGGCGCAGGGTATGGACCACCTCATCCTGGACCTGACTGATAATGGAGGGGGGATACTCCAGACAGCCAATGACATAGTGGATGAATTTTTGGGAGACGGTAAACTGATTGTCTATACCGAAGGAAAGAATCAGCCGCGCTATACAATGAATGCCACGGGTGATGATGAACTGAAAGGGGGGAAGCTGGTGATATTGGTCAATGAGGCCTCGGCATCCGCAAGTGAGATCCTGGCCGGCGCCATTCAGGATTGGGACAGAGGTGTGATAGTCGGGAGAAGGACGTTTGGAAAAGGATTGGTACAACGCCAGTTGCCACTTCCCGACGGGACCATGATCCGGTTGACCGTGGCCAGGTATTACACGCCGACCGGCAGAAGCATCCAGAAACCGTACGAGAATGGAGACCAGGATGCATATAATATGGATTTTGTGAATCGTTACAATCACGGTGAACTGTTCCAGGCCGACAGTATCCATTTCCCCGATTCTCTCAAGTACACGACATTGGTGAATAAACGCACGGTATATGGCGGAGGTGGTATTATGCCCGATTATTTTGTGCCGATCGATACGACGGCCGGCACTGTGCTGCACGGCAGATTAAACGGATTGGGTGTGATCAACAGGGTCGCTATAGCAGAAGTGGACAACCATCGCCGGGAGTTACTACAGAAATATCCTGATATAAATAAGTTCAAAGCAGAATATATGATAACGGAAGGTGTGATCCCAAAATTGATGAAACTAGCTTCCGAAGAGAATATCGAATGGGACGAAGAACAATTCGCCTCTTCCCGCCCGTTGATGTTTAAGCAATTAAAAGCATTGATGGCCAGGGATCTATATGACTCTTCCGCATTTTTCAGGATCATCAATGAAGAAAACGATATCTTTATGGAAGGATTGAAGATCATCTCCGATGATAACCGTTATCAGGGACTACTGAAAGGGGTAGGCGGTAACGTGGGGCAAAACAAATAATATTGCGGTATGAATTTCGATTACAGAAAGTTCCGTGTGCAGGAGGGAGATAAAGTCATCCTGAAAGATTTCCCTACCTGCGAAGATGGAGGATATACCAAGAAGACCGCCAAAGAGGAAATTAAGCGGAATATCAAGGAGTTGAAGAAATTCCAGGAGATGTTCTATGCCGACGACCGGTATTCGTTGCTGATCATCCTTCAGGCGCGGGATGCTGCCGGGAAAGATGGAGTGATCCGTCACGTGATGTCGGGTATCAATCCGCAAGGGTGTCGGGTACACAGCTTTAAAACACCCACCAAAAACGAATTGGAACACGACTATTTCTGGCGTCACTATATCGCTTTACCTCAGCGGGGAATGATAGAGATCTTCAACCGTTCGCATTATGAGAATGTGTTGGCGACGAAAGTCAATCCGCAATGGATACTTAACGAACGTATCCCCGGATATGGTTCGGTAGAAAATATCGATCAACAGTTTTGGAATGCCCGATACGAAGATATTAATGCGGTAGAGCGACACCTTTACCGCAACGGTATGCGTATCCTTAAATTCTTTTTAAACGTGTCGAAAGAGGAGCAGAAAGAGCGTTTTATTTCCCGTATTGATGAACCCGACAAAAACTGGAAGTTCAGTACGGCTGATTTGCAGGCCCGTGAGCAGTGGGATGATTACGAAAAAGCATTTGAGGAGATGCTGGAGAAGACCTCGAAGCCCTATGCACCATGGTATGTGATTCCTGCCGATAAGAAATTCTTTGCACGTGTGGCGGTGGGTGATATCATCCTTGAGCTGTTCAGGTCACTCGACCTGCGTTACCCGCCTGCAGAATCGCTCGAGATGCTGCAAAAAGCACGTGAAATTTTAATGAAGCAATAATTTTACCTGTATGCTATTTAAGCGCGGTTGATTGAATGCAGGCCGGTTTACTTGTTCTCTATTTTTTTCTTTCTCTGTAGATGTGAATCAAGGCGTGAAATCAACCATAACAGGCTGAAAACGGACGCAACCAGGATCACTGTACCTAGGAATTGGGGACTGAACAGGTATTCCTGGCCGAAGAGGAAGTATGTTGCTGCAATCATCACTGCCAACACGCCATACATCGTGCCGAAGATCGATCCGAATTCTTTCAGTATATTGCCGGATTCTTTCCGGTCGCTTATTTTCGATGGAGTGAGTGCCTGCTCGGTCTCTATCTGTTGCATGATCCGATATTTCAGATTATCGGATGCTTTTAGTTTTGCACCCTGCATCATCCCACGGATAAGATGCTCCTCATTTTGTGTATGTTTCTTTTCTTCCATCATGTCTCCTCCATGAATAGTGCTTCTTTATAGCGTTTTACCCATAACTCCTTAAATATTTTCCGCGCCCTGAACAATTTCACTTTTACATTGGAATCATTCAGCCCGGTAATCTTGGCGATCTCTTTGACAGGATTCTCTTCCATATAATAGAGCGTAAGCAGTAGTGCGTCTCCTTTAGGCATTTTTTGCAGAATATTGGCTACCATCTCCTTGCGTTCCGTTTCTTCCATATCGACCTGCAGGCTGTTGTCAACCGGAAAGAGGGTACTTTCCGCTTGCATCTCCCCGCTATCCGTCCATATCTGCGTTTTTGTCTGGGTGACTGCCGTATTGTAGATAATCCGGTAAAGCCATGTCGAGAATTTACTCTCTGAGCGGAAGCTGTGAAGATTCTTGTATGCCTTTACATAACTCTCCTGCACGACATCTTCCGCATCCTGCATATTGCCGCATATCCGGTAAGCAATGGTAATCGCCATGTCCTGATAAGTCTCGACAAAATATGCGAATGCGGAAGAATTGCCCGAAAGCACCTGTTGCACACGTTGATTCTCGTTCATCCCAAGCTGTTATTCCTGTTCGGCTTCCTCCTTTAACCGGTTGGACGGTATTTTTTGTACCACCAGAAAATAGACCAGGTAGCCCACTCCCAGAAAAAAGACCACACTTGCCGCGGTTACCCAGAACCCTCTGCCTATACCAATAGCGAGGTGTTCTGAACAGAGAAATCCCACTATAATTCCAATTCCCAGAGCGATCAGTACGATACCGTTCCTCAGCGAAACCAGCCGGTTAGGATCTGATTTCTTTCTGGGACTGTCCGGTGGAATAATTCCCTGGTTAATAAGCCCCATTCGCTCGGCGTTGCGGCTTTTGATCCACTGTAATCCTAATACCCATCCGGCTACAACCGGAAGACCTATAGTGCACGTAATGGCAAGAGCCGGTATTAAATCTGCCCACATAATTGTTACATTTTAAAAGTGAATAATAATTTGCTTTCATTCATAGGACTGTAACTCTAATGGATCGGTTACAAAAATAGGAAAATATTTTTACAAAATACTTATTTTATCTGGGAATCAATATGTTAATAACTTATTGACAATGATATGTTTTTTAAGATTTTAAATTCGTCAATCTGATTTCTATTTCTTTTCTTTGCAATTGGGTAAGAAGTAGCGGTACACGTTTTACTTTGTCAATTCCCGATCCCGGAGAGCATTTTCTGAGAAAAATGCCAAAATCTGTTGTATACAAAATGAACGAGAAGACGCTCGAAAAACTGAAGATCCTTGCCGATGCCGCCAAGTACGACGTGTCCTGCGCATCGAGCGGTACCTCGCGTAACAATGTGAAGGGAGGGATCGGTACGGCAGCGGGGTGGGGCATCTGTCACAGCTTCACTCCCGACGGGCGTTGTATATCGTTATTTAAGATACTGCTTACCAATCATTGTATTTATGATTGCGCCTATTGCGGCAATCGACGGAGCAACGATGTGAAACGTGCGGCTTTTACAGCAGAAGAACTGGCAGAATTGACTATTGAATTTTATCGTAGGAATTATATCGAAGGACTTTTCCTCAGTTCCGGTGTGATGCGCAATCCCGATTATACAATGGAGCGGATGGTGCGTGTGGTGAAACTCCTGCGTGAAGTACATCGTTTCAACGGGTATATCCATATGAAAACCATTCCCGGGGCAAGTAGCGAGCTGGTCGCACAGGCCGGAGTACTTGTCGACCGTATGAGTGTGAATCTCGAAATCCCGTCGGAACAGAACCTGAAATTGCTTGCACCTGAAAAGGATTATCCGAGCGTATTCGCTCCCATGCGGTTTATCCAACAGGGGATGCTGGAAAGTGCCGAGGATCGCAAGAAATTCCGTTCGGCACCCAAATTTGTGCCGGCGGGACAGAGTACCCAGGTGATCATCGGTGCGACGCCCGACAATGATAAGCAGATCCTCACGCTGGCTTCGGCTTTATACAAGCGCCCTTCCTTCAAGCGGGTCTATTATTCGGGTTATATTCCTGTGAATTCAGGGGACAGTCGCCTGCCTGCACTCGCCAAACCTCCGCTGGTACGTGAAAACCGGTTGTATCAGGCCGATTGGCTGATGCGGTTCTATGAGTTCAAGGCTGCAGAACTGGTGGATGATACCCATCCCGATCTGGAACTGGATGTGGATCCCAAAATGGGTTGGGCGTTACGTCATCCCGAATTTTTCCCGATCGATGTGAACACGGCGCCTTATGAGATGATCCTTCGTGTGCCGGGCATCGGTGTCAAGTCGGCTAAACTGATCGTCACCTCGCGCCGGTATGGCAGGTTGAATTCAGAACAGCTCAAAAAGATCGGTGTTGTGATGAAACGGGCCCGCTATTTTATAGTGTGTCGTGAACTACCGATGCAGACTGTCAATGAGCTTACGCCGCAGTATGTACGTCGTCAGGTTTCCCAAAAGCAGAAGAAAATGTCCGCGGAACTGTTGCAGTATTCAATCGATTGGGGAGAGTAGGTTGATAATTTGCCAATATGCCAAAATAAAATGATCCTTTTTATATATGACCATACTTTCGACGGATTGCTTTCGTGCGTGTTTTTCGCGTACAAGCAGAAGAAATTTCCCGATCTGATCCTCTCCGAATCCGACCAGAAGCCTTTGTTTACAGATGAACAGTATTATGTGGTGACCGAGAAGGAGAAATCGGCCCGTGTGTGGAAGTCATTACAGAAGAAACTGTCCGGGTTCGCACAGAATATGCTGTTGAGTGTCTGGTTGTCGGAACTACCGGATACAGCAATGCTCCTGTTCCGGTATATCCGTAAAAATATCGATCATCCACAGGGCATTGAAATGAATTTTGGTGATGATGACGTACTTCGAATCAAGGATATTGCCGGGAAAGTGGGTACTGATGCCCATAAACTGATCCAGTTCGTCCGTTTCCAGGAGACAGCCGACGGTATCTGGTTTGCTCCGGTCTCGCCACGTTACAATGTACTTTCATTGATCGTGCCGCATTTCAAATCACGTTATGCAGGCCAGCCCTGGATCATTTATGACACAGGGAGGAATACCGGGCTCTATTACGATACGCGCACGGTACAGGAAATCTCTTTTTCCCAAAAGGATCTTGTGGAACTGAAGTCGGGAAAACTCGACAATGAGAAGCTCTCGGATGAAGAGGCCTTTTTTCAAAAAATGTGGAAAGAATACTTTCAGAGTATCACCATTAAGGAGCGTATCAACCTTAAACTACAACGGCAGCACATGCCAAAACGTTACTGGAAATACCTTCCTGAAATCCAGTAACTCTTTTTTGTGGCTGCCGGCCCGCTTCCGGAATCTTTTGTGGGTGCCGACCCTGTCCCGGGGCGTTGCGGATTTTCAGTTTTGATAAATTTATTAGTCCGCCTCGCTCCGGATAACATGGTATGCCTCTATGCGTTTACTGATTACTTGTTTTTTAACAAGTCGCGGATTTCCGTCAGTAATGTCTCTTCCTTAGTTGGTTCGGGAGGAGGTGCAGGTGCTTCCTCTTTCTTGCGCTTCAGGGAATTCATCGCTTTGATCACCATGAAAATGGCCGTGCCGATGATCACGAAGTCGACGATCGTCTGAATGAAAGCGCCGTAATTCCAGGTAACGGCAGGCTTAACCACTTCCGCCCCTTCCATTACCGCCTGTCTTAAAACAAGCTTCAGGTCTACGAATTGCCCTTGGTCTGAGACCAACGCGAGCGGAGGCATAAGAATGTCGTTCACGAAAGACGTGACGATCTTCCCAAAAGCCCCGCCGATCACGATACCCACGGCCATGTCTACCACGCTGCCGCGCATTAAGAATTCTTTTAGTTCTGATCTGAATGACATAGGTTCTTTTGATTAAATAGGGTTGAAAATTATTTGTATCGTAAAAAAACGATATTGTGCAAAGTAAATAAAAAAAATGTAAAAGCTTCTGTTTTAATAAAAAATTTCGGCTATCATACATCGTGCCGATCCTCCTCCGTTTGTCTCGATCGTCGATAACGGCACGGATAAAATGGTGTTGTAGGTAGATATGATGGTTTCCTGTGCCGCGGTAAGGACATTACGGGCGGAAGCCGACATCACCATGATAGGATGACCGTTCCGGCTCTTTACCTCTAGCATGTTACCCGCGAACCGGGCTACCTGATCCAAAGAGATATCGACAATGATCTTTCCGGCAGAAGTCAGTCTGGAAACTACTTTCTGTCGTTCATTATCGTCTTTGACCGACTCGAGGCAGACAATCGCTACCTGGTTACCCACCGCCATCATCACGTTGGTATGATAGATGAGGTTCCCGTTTTTATCGGTTGCATCAAACACCACTGCATCGTAATTCATTCGGGCACAGAAATCCGCCAATACTTTCTCCGAGGTGCGTGGTGAACGGCAACAGTATGCGGTCTGTTTGTCCCGGTCGAATACCATGCTTCCCGTGCCTTCCAGGAATTCATCCTCCTTCTCCCAGTGTGTCAGGTCAATCACTTTGCGGTGATTCATCTTTCTGGTCAGTAAGTCCAACACCTCCCGTTTTCTTTCCTGCCTGCGGTTCTCGGCGAACATAGGGTAGAGCACCAATTCGCCGGAGATATGCGACGAAAACCAGTTGTTGGGGAAAACCGAATCGGGAGTCCACGGTTCGGGAGTGTCCTGTATGATTGTCACATCTACATCTTTACCGCGAAGTTGATTCACAAAGGCATCAAATTCTTCAAGTGCTTTGACTGCTACAGAACCGGATTTCCCCTCCTGCTGGAAAAAATTGTTCTGTGCCGTCTCTTCGTTAAAGGCAAACCTGAAAGGGCGCACCATCAATATTTTAGATGTTGTCTGCATAAGATTTACATAGTTAAAAACTAGCTGTTTCCAGGGACTTGATTGACTCCTTAATGATACCGATCGCTTCCTTCAGCTCCTCTCCAGTAATCACTAACGGTGGTGCAAAACGGATGATGTGATTGTGGGTCGGTTTTGCCAACAGGCCGTTTTCAGCCATCTTCAGGCAGACATCCCACGCCTGTTTGCCGTTATACGGTTCTATGACGACTGCATTGAGCAACCCTTTTCCTCTCACTTGCCTGATGAACGGACTTCCTATCTTCTCCATCTCTTCACGGAAGATATGCCCCAGGTATCCGGCTTTTTCAGCCAGTTTTTCCTCTTCCACTACTTCCAATGCTGCGGTTGCTACCTTGCAGGCGAGAGGGAACCCTCCAAAAGTGGATCCATGTTGACCGGGTTGGATGGTGAGCATGATCCCATCATCAGCCAAAACGGCAGAGACAGGCAGTACACCCCCTGAAATGGCTTTGCCAAGGATTACAATGTCGGGGCGGATACCTTCATAATCACAACAGAGTTTCCGGCCGGTACGGGCAATTCCGGTCTGCACTTCATCGGCAATGAAAAGCGCATTATGCCTTTTACAGAGTTCGTGACAACTCCTGAGATAACCTTCGTCAGGAACATTTACACCTGCTTCCCCCTGGATAGGTTCCACCAAAAAACCGGCAATGGAATCCGCTTTCTCTTCCAACAGGGCAGCAAGTGCTTCCGAATCATTATAGGGTATCACCTCGAAGCCGGGGGTATAAGGGCCATAATCGGCACGGGCATCCGGATCGGTGGAGACAGAGACAATAGAGATAGTCCTGCCGTGAAAATTGCCTTCACAGGCTATAATGATAGCTTCTGCTTCAGGAATGCCTTTTTTTAGATAACCCCATTTTCTGGCCAGTTTCAGAGCCGTTTCCACCGCCTCGGCACCACTGTTCATCGGCAATACCTTGTCATAACCGAAATAATCGTGGATAAACTTTTCGTATGGCCCCAATGCATCGTTGTAAAAGGCACGGGAAGTAAGGCAAAGTTTCTCTGCCTGCTCTTTCAGTGCACCTACGATCTTAGGGTGGCAGTGTCCCTGATTCACCGCAGAATAGGCCGAGAGGAAATCGAAATATTTTTTTCCATCCACATCCCACACATAACAACCTTTCCCTGCGGATAATACTACCGGTAAGGGATGATAGTTATGCGCCCCGTACTTCTCTTCCAGGTCGATATACTTTTTTGTTGCAGCTGATAAATTCATATTTCCCTCTTTCCTATGCTTCCCGCAGTACCAGATTACGGAACTGCACCTCTTTGCCTTCGCTCTGGAGGCCTATGTGTCCCTCTTTTACTGTGCTGGTCGCTTCGTTTTGCAATACATCGTTGATGTAAACAGAGATGGCTCCGTCTATAACTGTAACCTGTACTTTATTCCATTCTCCCGTTGGCTTTTCGCTCGAAGGGTTTTGTTTCCCGATCACGGGAAATTTTGGTCGCTCCGTTACTCCTTCGGGCAGCGTGTACTCGTTCAGGTCGGAGCCGTTCAGTAATACGAAATCACCGGCCTTTCCAGCCATTAACTGGCATTCTATCCCCCTGGGGAATGGATTTGCAGGATCTTCAATCAGAATAAAAACACCGCTGTTGCTTGCTTCTCCTGCCCAACGGTATTCCAGTTCGAGCGTGAAATTGTGGTACTTCTCTTTTGTATACATGTAACCGAGCGGCTCGCCTTGTATCGAAATCACTCCCTCTTTCACTGTGTATACCTGGTCTCCCGGTACCGCATTGTTTTCGACGACAAAATTCCAGTTCGACAGGTCTTTGCCATTGAAAATCTCACCGGACTGTTGTCCGCAACTTACTGCCAGAAAGGCCAGTAGGATAACAATTGATAGTCTTGTTGTTTGCATCTGCATAAATTTAAATTATAAAGTTCATTAAAATTGATCCTCATCTGTGTCCGGTAAACCAAAGCAACCCTTATTTCTGTTCTAAGAGTTCAATAGCTACAAATATAAGCTTTTTCATACGATAAATAGAATGATGGTCTATAAAATTCCGTATAGTCAGGATGGAGTCCCAAAAAAAAGTAAAAAAATTGTGAGTTATCGCGGAAATAGATACATTTGTTCTATTTCATTAGACTATTTGAGTTGCAGGCTCCTCGATTGCTAATTGAGTCACCTTCGCTCCTCGATTTTCAATTCTTGCTATGGCAAAAATAAGCGAGCTTATCTTTGCTCATTTAGCTTGACGAAATAGTTCAATTTCCGATAACAAGTAGATTAAGAGAATTCAAACGGATGGTCAAAGCACGGTTGCTCTGGGTAGATGATGAGATAGATCTCCTGAAACCATATATCCTTTTTCTGGAAGAAAAAGGATATGGGATGCAGTGTGTCAATAATGGCCGTGATGCGATTGAACTCTGCCGTTCACAACGCTTTGATATTATTTTTCTGGATGAACAAATGCCAGGCCTGTCCGGCTTGGAAACCCTGTCGGAACTGCATTCATCCTACCCTGAAATGCCTGTGGTGATGGTTACCAAAAGCGAGGATGAAGGTATAATGAATCGCGCTATAGGAAAAAAGATAACCGATTACCTTATCAAACCGGTCAAGCCCAGTCAGGTGTTGATGAGCATCAAGAAGATTCTCGAGCAGGATGAGCGCATGACGGAGGCAGTCACACAAGAATACAGGGATCTTTTTAATCCTCTGATTGCTGAGATAGGAGATTGCCGGATCGCAGACGATTGGATATCAGTGTATAAAAAACTGGTATTTTGGGAACTCAGGTTGGATCAAATGCAGAATCCGATGAGTGGGACACTGGCAGCGCAGAAGGCAGAGGCGAATCGTCTGTTTGCAAAATTTATCCGCAGAAGCTACGAAAGCTGGATTATGGAGGGCCGTGACCATCCTGGCCGTCCTGTGATGAGCCCCGACCTCTTTCAGCGATTTGTATTCCCTTCTGTCGACAAAGGAGAGAAGCTCTTTTTTATTCTGATTGATAATTTTCGTTTCGATCAGTGGAAGATGGTAAAGGATGTTGTGAGTGATTTTTTTATCTGTAGTGAAGATCTCTATTTCTCCATTCTGCCTACCGCTACTCCTTATGCCAGAAACGCCATCTTTTCGGGACTAATGCCGAAGCAATTGTCGGGAATGTTCCCCGATTTTTGGGTATATGACTCAGAGGATGAAGGGAAGAATCTTTATGAAGAGTTATTTATTAGGGAGCATCTGACACGTCTTGGCAGGAATTGTAATTTCTCTTATCATAAGATCAACAGGAATCAGGAGGGCGAAAAGTTGGTCACCCGGTTCATGGAGTTGGAAAAATATGATCTGAATATAATGGTATTCAATTTTATCGACCTGCTTTCGCATGCGCGTACTGAGTCGAGGATGATCAAAGAACTTGCGCCTGACGAATCGGCATACCGTTCACTTACCAAATCATGGTTCCTGCATTCCCCCTTGCCGGCGCTGCTGGAGAAGATTGCGCAAAGAGGGTATAAAGTGGTGCTCACCACCGACCATGGCTCTATAAGAGTGAAGAAAGGAATAAAAGTGGTGGGGGACAGGGAGACCGCCGTAAATCTCCGTTATAAATTGGGTAAGAATCTCGGGTATGATCCCAGGAGGCTATTCGATATGATCCGACCCGAAAATGCCGGATTACCGTCACCCAATATGAGTACCCGTTATATCTTTGCAGTGAATGATGACTTTTTTGTCTATCCCAACAACTACAATCACTATCAGTCCTATTATGAAAATAGCTTTCAGCATGGAGGTATTTCTATGGAGGAGATGGTGATTCCGGTTATAACGTTGGATTCAAGATTCAAAATTCAAGATTCAAGATCCAAGACCCAAAATTCAAGATAAATTACTCATTAGTCTCATTGGCACATTAGCATATTATTCACATTAGCACATTAAACTGATGCAAATCGAAATAAAAAATTTAGAGGCACTTCAACCGGCGGCACGGGAATTTATCAGTCAAATGGGTGATTATACAGTTTTTGCCTTTTACGGAGGTATGGGAGCCGGAAAGACTACTTTTATCAAGGCAGTCTGCCAGGCGCTTGGCGTAAAAGAGACTGTTGCCAGCCCCACGTTCGCCATTATCAATGAGTACAGGGGAGGCGACGGGGAACCTATTTATCATTTTGACTTCTACCGGATCCATAAACTTGAAGAGGTATTCGATTTTGGTTATGAAGATTATCTCTACAGCGGTTATACTTGTTTTATCGAATGGCCGGAACTTGTGGAACAGGTATTACCGGAGAATGCCGTTAAGCTATCGATACGGGAAACCGATAGCGGAAGCCGGATAATAGAGAGTATTTCCTGAAAAATCTATATATTCGCACATTGAAAGGATTAAAGATGAAGAAAACGATCATTGGTGCCTTTATTTTGCTCGCATCGCTCACGACATCGGCACAGGTCAATACCGACCGTGTGATGATGATCGGGAAGAATGCGCTATATTTTGAAGATTACGTGCTGGCCATACAGTATTTTAACCAGGTAATCACAGCAAAGCCTTATCTGGCCGATCCCTATTATTTCAGGGCAGTAGCTAAGTTCATGCTCGATGATTTTCAGGGAGCGGAAGAAGATGCAAGTAACTGTCTGGTACGTAATCCCTACTATACGGCTGCTTATCAGTTGCGGGGTGCTGCACGCCAGAATCAGGAAAAATATGAGGAGGCTGCCACGGATTACCAGAGAAGCCTTGAATTTTATCCGGAAGACAGGCTTACACTGGTCAATATGAGTATCGTGAATGTTGAGCTGAAGCAATATGATATCGCAGGGAAGTTTTTTGATGTGTTGTTACGACGTTTTCCCGATTATACCCCCGGATATCTGGCCCGTTCACATATGTATATCCAGATGGAAGATACCGTAAAGGCGATGGCCGACCTGAATATGGCTATAGAGAAGGATCCATATACTGCACAAACCTTTGCCACCCGTGGCTTACTCCATTTTCAACAGGGAGACCATAACAGCGCCCTTGCCGATTTGGACGAGGCGATCAGGCTGGATCCCTATTTTGAAGGAAATTATATCAACCGTGGACTGGTGAAATATCATCTGAACGATCTGCGTGGGGCGATGGCTGACTACGACAGGGTGATCGAAATGGATGAGAATAACCTTATTGCCCGCTTTAACAGAGGGTTATTGCGCGCACAGGTAGCCGATAACAACAGGGCGATACGTGATTTCGACAAGGTGATCGAGCTGGATCCGGAAAATACTATCGCTTATCTGAACAGGGCGATGCTGCACAACGAGGTGGGTGATAAAGCCGGTGCCTTGGGCGACCTCAATGTTGTACTGGAAGAGCATCCCGATTTCTTTACCGGTTATTATATGCGTTCGCAGTTGAAGCGTGAGCTGAATGACTTGCGGGGATCTGAGCAGGATTATATGATTGCGAGGGCCGAAGAGTCTAAAGCCCGTAAGGTGGCAACCGCGGATCCAGAACCTTTCAAACAGGCAAGGGAAAGATCGGAAAGCAAAGATACCCGTGAACAGGCCGACCGCGATATTGAGAAGTTCAATCTCTTGGTAGTAGCCGACAAGGGAGAATCGGAAAACACAAAATACCAACGTCAGAGCAGGGGAAGAGTACAGAATATAAGTGCTCCTATCGAGCCGGAACCGCGGTTCGTGCTGACTTATTATGAACGTGATTTTGAAGTACGTCGTCCCGTATATTACTCCGAAACAATGGATCAGGCAAATAGTGAGCTTGGATTAAGTTGGTTGCTGAAGATGACTAACAGGGATGCGCCGTTGAATGAACTTCAGGTACAGACGCACTTCCGTTCAATCGATAACTATTCCGCCAGGATCGACAGGGAGCCGGGTGATGCTTCGCTCTATTTCGGGCGGGGAATGGATTTTATGTTGGTGCAGGATTATGAGAATGCATTGAAAGATATGAGGCGGGCTATTGAGATGAAACCAAATATGTTGGTCGCCCATTTTGCGTGGGCTGTAATCCGTTCCAAGCAGGTGGAATATGACCGCCTGCAAAGCGATCCGGTCATGATGGACAGAAGTACAGGGATTGATCTCCCCGGATCTGCCGGTAGTAGCGGTATAGCCGGTAAGCCCAGATTACCGGATATCTCTACCAAATCGATTGAATATGAGGAAATACTCAGGGAGTATGAGGCGATTATCCGCCTGAATCCCAATTTTATGTATGCTTATTACAACCGTGCCGAGATTTTCAGTCTTGAGAAAGACTACCGTGCAGCTATTGCTGACTACACCAAAGCGATAGAACTGGAACCTCAATTTGCTGAAGCCTACTTCAACCGGGGTATATCGCGTCTGTCCATTGGTGAAACACGTGATGGGCTTGATGATCTTCGTAAAGCGGGTGAACTGGGGATTGTGCAATCGTATAGTATCATCAAGCGGATGCAATAACATGCCCGCTTTTCTTTGTGGGTCAACAGGCAAAATCCTGCATTTGTAAATTTGTAAATGTGGTTTACTACAACAAAAATCACTATTTTTGTATTCTTAAACGTGAGAATACACGTTTTTATTCAGCTAATAGGGCATAAATTATGATAAAGATTACTTTTCCCGACGGATCGGTAAGGGAATATGAAAAAGGAGTGACAGGAATGGAGATAGCCAACAGCATCAGTCCGCGACTGGCGCAGGAGGTGCTGGCAGCAAGTGTGGATGGTGAGACATGGGATCTGACAAGACCGATTGGACACGACGCTTCTGTCCGGTTACTGAAATGGGAAGATGAAGAGGGTAAACATGCCTATTGGCACTCGTCTGCCCACCTGATGGCGGAAGCACTGCAGATACTCTATCCCGGCATAAAATTCGGTATAGGCCCCGCCATAGAAAACGGGTTTTACTACGATGTGGATCCGGGTGAAGGAGTGAGTATCAAAGAGTCCGACTTCCCGGCCATCGAGAAGAAGATGATGGAACTGATCGCCGCCAAGGAAGATATCGTACGAAAGAGTATCTCCAAAACCGATGCTGTCAGTATGTTTTCCGACCGGGATGAAAATTACAAGGTAGAGCTGATCAACGAACTGGAAGACGGTACGATCACCACATATACCCAGGGAAGTTTTACCGACTTGTGTCGTGGCCCTCACCTTCCCAATACCTCCTATATCAAGGCGGTAAAGATATTGTCTGCTGCTGGCGCTTACTGGCGTGGCGATGAGAAACGTCCCCAGTTGACACGGCTCTATGGCATTACCTTCCCCAAGAAAAAAATGCTGGATGAATATCTGGTGATGCTGGAAGAAGCCAAGAAACGGGATCACCGTAAAATTGGCAAGGAGCTCCAATTATTCCATTTCTCACAGACCGTGGGTGCAGGTCTTCCTTTGTGGTTGCCTAAAGGCACGCAGTTGCGCCTCCGCCTGGAAGATTTCCTGAAGAAAATACAACGCGAGTTCGATTACGAGCAGGTGATCACACCTCATATCGGACATAAACAACTTTATGTGACATCAGGGCACTACGCCAAGTATGGTAAGGATTCGTTCCAGCCGATCAAAACTCCTGAAGAGGGAGAGGAATTCCTGTTGAAACCGATGAACTGTCCGCATCACTGCGAGATATATAAAGCTTTTCCCCGTTCCTATAAAGACCTGCCGTTGCGGTTGGCGGAATTCGGGACGGTGTATCGCTACGAGCAGAGCGGTGAATTGCACGGGCTGACCCGCGTGCGGGGCTTTACGCAGGATGATGCGCATATCTTCTGTACGCCCGATCAGGTGAAAGATGAATTCCTGAAAGTGATGGATATCATCTTCATTATCTTCAACGCATTGGACTTCGCTAACTTCGAAGCGCAGATATCGCTTCGTGACCCCGACGATAAGGAAAAATATATCGGTTCGGATGAAAACTGGGAAAAAGCAGAACGGGCCATTATAGAAGCATGTGAAGAGAAAGGATTGAAAACAAAAGTGGAATTGGGTGAGGCTGCCTTCTACGGCCCCAAACTCGATTTTATGGTGAAAGACGCGTTGGGGCGCCGTTGGCAGTTAGGTACCATTCAGGTGGATTATAACCTGCCGGAGCGGTTCGAACTGGAATATACCGGCGCCGACAACCAAAAGCATCGCCCCGTGATGATCCACCGTGCACCGTTTGGATCGATGGAACGCTTTGTGGCGGTATTGATCGAGCATACTGCCGGCAAGTTCCCGCTGTGGCTCACTCCTACCCAGGTAGTAGTGCTCCCGGTCAGCGAGAAATTCAACGATTATGCCTTCGACGTGGTGAAGGAGTTGAAGAAATTCGATATCCGTGCCGAAGTAGACGACCGTAACGAAAAGGTGGGTCGTAAGATTCGTGACAATGAATTAAAACGTATCCCTTATTTGCTGATTGTAGGCGAGAAAGAGGTGGAAAATGAAGAAGTTTCGGTAAGAAAACAGGGTGGGGAAGACAAAGGTTCGGTAAAATTGAGTACATTTGCCGAAGAAATTTCCCGTGAAGTGGAAGAAATGATGAATCGTGGAAATTAAGAATTAAAAGTTAAGAATTAAAATTCCGACTCTTAACTATTCATTCTTAATTATTCATTTTTAATTTTTAAAATTTTTGAATGAGAAAAGACTCAAAAGAGCAACATCGGATCAATGAGCGTATCCGGGTACCGGAAGTCCGGTTAGTAGGAGACAATGTGCAGGAAGGCATCTATCCCACGAGGGAAGCTTTAAGAATTGCGGAACAGCAGGAGTTAGACCTTGTCGAAATAGCTCCTACGGCAAAGCCGCCTGTCTGCAGGGTAATCGATTACCAGAAATTTGTATACCAGCAAAAGAAAAAGTTAAAGGAACAGAAGGCTAAATCGGTAAAGGTGACGGTGAAAGAGATCCGTTTCGGCCCCCAGACCGATGATCACGACTACAACTTTAAACTGAAACACGCCATGAACTTTCTGAACGAAGGTTCAAAAGTGAAGGCATTTGTATTTTTTAAAGGGCGCTCTATCCTGTTCAAAGAGCAGGGAGAAGTATTGTTGTTACGTTTCGCCAACGATCTGGAAGAGTATGCCAAGGTAGAATATATGCCTATCATGGAAGGTAAGCGTATGTCAATCATGCTCTCCCCTAAAAAGGCGGCACCCGGTGCCAAAAAAGAAAACAAAGGGGAAGAATAATGACTGTTCTTCCTCCTTGTTTTTACCGTTTTCCTGCCAATATTTTTCTCACGTTCACTTTCCTGTAAACTGTTTTAAGTCCAGATTCGGGTCAATTCTATGTGGGGTGTAAACCAACTCATCCCATGTCACTTTCTCTTGTTTCGAAGCAGCTTCCCTTCCCAGGATAGCTGTGAGGGTGGAGTTACAACCCGATTCCAACTGGTTGAGATATTTCCCGGTGGTAATACTGTCGATAAATGCTTTTCCCTTATTGGGATCAGCATCATCGAGCGAGGAAGAACTCGCTCCCTGGGCGATCGATTCCGGTGTGAGCTCTGCTGCAGAACGTACGATCCCCGAATCCCATTTGTGTGTGCCATTAATGAAAACGCCGCCACTGTAGTGGGCTTCTGCGATACCTTCCGTGCCGATGAACCGGGCACATACATCCCCGAAGACTTTTCCGAATTTTGCAGAATGTACGGACACGTTTATGTCGCCCGGATATTTATAGATTACCTGGTAATTCGTCCATGCATTCCCGAAATCGGGTCCGCCCTTTTTGGTGCCGTCTCCTATGGCATACATTGGGGTAGTACCTAATATCCAGTTACAGGTGTCGATCATGTGGATAGCCTGGTCCAGATAGCAGCCGCCTGATATTTCATGGAAATGATAGTGGTTACGGATACGCATTTCGTCGTATGGCATCCCTTCATGTGGAATGATGGGCGCTCCCGATGAAAAATAATATAACTGTACCGTGACGATCTCCCCGATATCCCCTCTTTTTATTCTTTTGCCCATCTCGGCATAGGGAGTGGCGAATTTGACCTGGAAACCGTCGAATGCCGAAAGACGATTCCCTATATTCCGTGCTGTTTTTATAATCTGTTGGCAGCCGTCGGCATCTATGGCCATCGGTTTCTCACAATAGACATGTTTCCCGGCAGCAACCGTATCTTCCAGCATCTGTGGATGTGAATAACCCGGAGAGGCGATAATGACTGCATCCACATCCTTGTTCTCCAATAATCTGAGGTATGCGTCATGGCCAGAATAGGTGTTGTTTTTCCCGACCGGAGCATAATTCCTTTTCTGATTGAGCGTATTGGCAAAAGTAATACCTTGCTCTAATTTGTCGTCGAAAAGATCGGCCAACGCAACGACACGGATATTGGCATTTTCCGACATACTTCCAAGAATACCTGCAGCACGGTTGCCGCATCCCACTAATCCGATCCTTACCGCGGAATTATTGTTCGAGGCAAAAACTATTTCAGGCTTTAAAACAGTCAGCGTGGAGAGTATAGATGCGCCCCTGATAAAATTTCTTCTGTTCATAGTAAATATTTTCAATGAGTTAGATATATAAATATATTATTGTTATCAATGTCATTGACCGGATAGGCAAATGTACTAACTATTTCGGTAAGCAACGCAGTCGGAAAACAGATTTATCTGTATTTCTATTACACCCTGTTGACATCTCTTTTGCCTCTTTGGACGAAAATACCCCTTTGTGACCTTTTATAGAGAGGTTTTGTATGATTGTTGCATGTATATTTTTGGATTAAAAAATTATTGTACTATGGCAACAATTCGTGTAAAATTAAGAGTATCGACCGTACCGGGCAAAGCCGGGTCGATTTATTATCAGGTTATTCATCGCAGACAGCATGTTCAACTGACATCTTCCATAAAACTATATTCTCATGAATGGGATACACAGAATGCACGTGTCCGTATTAACGGAGAAAAAGTCTCTTTTCTGTTGGCCGCGCAAAGGACAATAAATGCCGACCTGGCCGTTCTTCATGACATCATTTCCCGGAAAGAGGCCGTCGGCGTTCCTTATGATGTAGCTGATATCGCTTTTGCGTTCCGTGCGGGTATACCTGCCAAAGAAGATTTTTTCTTATACATGGAAAAACGTATAGGCAGATTAGAAGAGGAAAATGCTCATGGAACAGCACTTAATTACCGGAGGGCATATCGTAGTTTCGCGGCATTTCTGGGCAAACAATATTTACCATTTCCCGCATGTACCGAAATACTCATCAGTGAATATGAACAATGGCTCCGTCAGCGTAAAATAAAACGGAATAGCAGCTCATTTTATATGCGTATCCTGCGTGCGGTTTATAATTCGGCTGTGTCCGACGGATTGGCCCCGGCCGGGAATCCTTTCCGGAAAGTATACACGGGCATAGATACCACTCGTAAACGGGCGGTGGGCAAACAAATCATCAAACAGTTAAAAAAACTGGATCTGACAGAAATCCCGGTTTTGGCTTATGCCCGCGATCTCTTTTTAGTCAGTCTCTATTTGCGGGGAATGGCGTTCGTGGATATGGCCTATTTGCAAAAATCCGATATCCAGCATGGAGTTGCGACTTACATCCGGAGAAAAACCGGAATACGGCTAAGTATCAAGGTGGAACCCTGTCTACAGGAGATCATAGACCGCTACCAGGAAAAGACAATCCATACACCGTATGTTTTGCCCATTATTACGAGTCCCGACGAGAAGCAGGCGTACCGTGAATATCAGAATGGTTTGAGTTATTATAACAAGCAACTTAAACGATTATCAGAGATGTTAGGATATAATATCCCCCTTTCATCATATACACCGCGTCATACCTGGGCAACAACAGCACGCGACAATAATATTCCTTTATCGGTTATCAGCGCGGGGATGGGACATTCTTCCGAAAATATAACACGAATTTATCTTTCATCCTTGGATAATTCGGTCATAGACAAAGCAAACCATAAAATAATCTCTGTGTTCAATTGACCTGTTCCGGGAAGAAATGGGAGAAATTGTGAATGGTTAAAATACCCTATTCTGCTCCAGAAACAGGACTTTATTTTACACAAAGATATAAAAGAAATCTGAAATCACATTACAAAAATTTACATTTTCATATTGAAAAAAGACAAATAAACATCTATATCATTGAAAAATAAAATATTAGATAATATAAAAAATAAGTTAATCCAATAGAGATTTGTAACTTACTCCTTGACAAGTGATATTTTCATATTCAATAATAAATTCTTAATATACAAGTATTCATAAAACGGCAATATATGTTGTGAAAAACAAAATAATACTTATTTTATAATATTCTGTTAATCACAACTGTAGATAAAAAATATTCTATATCCTGTTTCTGGAGCAGAAATAGTACTTTATTTTCAAGAATAAGTCTAATTATCTGTAATTCAGTATTTTATAAATATTGATGTCCCCAAGGAATGCGTATGTGCGAAGGGAAATTGTGTAGACAATCTGCAATATAAAACAGGGAATATGACGGCATATAATACTCCATGCTGGTATGCGCTACGGGTTACCTATAACAGGGAGATGATCGTCAAGAAATACTGCGACGCTAATCAAATCATCAACTTTATACCTTTAGAATACAAGGTTCATGAAAGAAACGGATTTAAAGTCAAGAAGTTGCAGCCTGTAATCCGTAACCTGATCTTTTTGAAAACCGATAGGCAGTCTATCAATGAGTTAAAACAGAGATTTCCGATACGTTATATCATGGATAAAGGTACCGGCGATCCGGTCATTGTTCCCGAAAAGCAAATGCTCCATTTTATTGCTGTTGCCGGTAATTATGATCAACAGATCGTTTTTCTGGATCCTGATGAATTAAAAACAAAGATAGGGACCAGAGTGCGTGTTAAGGCCGGCGTATTCAAAGGAGTTGAGGGAATATTGGTCAGGGTCAGGAACAACAAACGCGTAGTCGTGCAAATAAAAGGTCTGGTAGTGGTGGCTACACACTATATACATCCTTCTTTACTTGAATGCCTGGTATAATAAAACTTCAATGCATCAAATCCGGGCTCATTACTTGTGTACACGTACATCGAAGGATCGGTCCTATACCGATCGACACTACATAATACCTAAAAAATGGAATTATATATCAATCTTTTTTCTACATCCGTTATCAGTGCGCTTTTTTCATGGTTATTGCTTCCTAAAGTCCAGCATATCTGTATGATGAAGAAACTGTTTGATTCACAAGACGAAAGAAAAGTACACTCGGGAATTATTCCAAGGCTGGGCGGAGTCGTTTTTCTTCCTGCCCTGTTACTTACCTTTCTTTTGGTCCTTAGTGTCAATCTCCTTCTGCAAACATCTTTAAGTTCATCTGTTAACATAGCATTGTACACGGAATTGATGCTGGCCTTATCTGCTGTACTACTTTTATATTTTATAGGAGTAGGGGATGATTTGGTCAATGTCCGTTACCGGACAAAATTAATGGTCCAGGTGATAGCAGGGATATTGTTTACCTCCTCCGGAATATGGATCAATAATTTTTACGGTCTTTTCGGATTAAATGAAATAAATGCTGTTATCGGTATTCCCCTTACCATCTTTGTCATCGTTTTCATTATCAACGCCATCAACTTTATCGACGGTGTTGACGGCCTGGCAGCAGGAATAGGCATGTTTGCCTTTCTATATTATGGACTTATCTTCCTGTATATGCAGTCGTATATTTATAGTTTATTGGCATTCAGTTCTTTGGGGATGCTGATCCCGTTTTTCTATTATAATGTATTTGGGAAGGTAAACAAGGGAACTAAAATATTCATGGGAGATTCGGGGTCACTTACCATCGGTATACTCCTCTCCGTTTTTGCCGTTAAAGTATGTCATTATGATCCGAATCACATTCATCAGTCGCCACAATCGATGGTATTTGCCTTTTCCATATTGATAGTTCCCATGTTTGACGCGCTCAGGGTGATCTTATTCAGGATCTGTACCGGCAAGAGTCCTTTTAAACCTGACAAAAACCATATGCATCATCAGTTCCTTCAACTGGGATTCTCCCACAGGATCATTATGTTGATGATCCTGATGATCGCTGCCTTCTTTGGAGCAGGGAGTATCCTGTTGGCTCCTTATGTAGATATCAACTTGTTATTGGGATTGATCATCCTGTTATGGGTCATTATGGATATCTTTTTGAGGATAAAAATAAAACACACGGTTCAATCAATTCCCGCCAAAAGTAAAAAAACAATGAAACAGGTATACCGGGCCGGAATTTCAAAATCAACGGACTAATGGATGTGATCATTCGACTAACATACTGTAAACAGATAATATAAATGAGAAAATCTATGACGTATTTTATGAGTTGATAAATAATATGGAATAAAAGAAAATATAAGGGATATACTATTAAAGATACTGGCATATCTGTCCTTTGAATCACTACTGAACACCAATCTTATAAAAATGAAACAAACAAAAGCTCACAACATTTTCGCACTGATGGTAGCAATTGCATCATTCTTCTGGTCGTGCACATCCGTAAAGAATATCGGCTATTTTCAGGACCTGGAACCCGGGGTTGCGGAACAAATGGCTGCTCCTCCGGAAATAAAGGTGCGTCCCAACGACAAGATATCCATTGTGGTGAACAGTAAGGATGCACAGTTGTCGAATCTGTTCAATCTCCCTATTATTTCGCACCGTATAGGTGTAGCTTCCGACCAGTCGCTAAACCGCAATGCCCAGCAAATCTCGGGTTATACTGTGGACGCGTATGGTGAGATCGATTTTCCGGTAGTAGGCAAAGTGCGTGTAGCGGGGCTTACCCGTTCAGAGATCGCCGCCCATATAAAGCATACACTCATCACCGAAGATCTGGTAAAGGATCCGGTAGTCACCGTCGAGTTTATGAACCTGAGCTTTTCAGTGTTGGGTGAGGTGAATAACCCGGGAAGGTTCTATATCGACCACGACAGGATAACGCTGCTGGAAGCGATCGGTATGGCGGGCGATCTCACTATCTACGGGAAACGCAACGCCGTATATCTCCTTCGCGAAGAGGGGAGCGTACAGGTTCCGTACCGGGTGGATCTTACTTCCGCCAGGGAGCTTTATGCTTCACCGGCATTTTATCTGCAACAAAACGACGTGGTGTATGTGGAACCGAATACTGTTCGGGCGCGCCACTCGACCGTCAACGGCAACAATGTGCGTTCCACCTCATTCTGGCTATCGCTGGCGTCCCTAGCCGCCACCATCACCATGTTATTCGTAAGGTTAAAGTAATTATTCTACACTTCACTTTTCGCTTCGCGCAATCTGCTCCCGCTTGGCAAAACAAACCTGTTTGATTTGCTCTTGCTTACTCGCAGATTTCACTTTTCACTTTTAATTTAATTGTATGGATTTCGAAAAACAACCACCCACCGACGATTTTATCAGGATCCAGGATCTATTCCATATATTTATTTCCAAATGGTACTGGTTTGTCCTGAGTTTATTTATCACTATAGCACTGGTAATCCTTTATTTATTGATAACTCCGCCTATATATACCCGTACCGCTTCCATCTTGATCAAAGATAACTCCAAGAGCGGGGCATCCGCCGGAAGCATGGCGGAATTCGATGACCTGGGTATTTTCAGGTCCAACACGAACGTCAATAATGAGTTGATCACATTGAAATCGCCTTCACTGATGGAAGAGGTGGTTACCCGGCTCGATCTGGATAAAAGGTATATTTCCCAACGCGGTTTGAGAAAAATCGATCTGTATAAAATCGCGCCGGTGCTGGTGACGCTTAAAAATCCCGACGTGCAAGCCCTGCAGTTCGATATAGAATTGCAACCTCACGGGAAAGTCAGATTGTCTGATTTTATCTGTTCCGGGGAAGCTCTCTCCGGTGAAATAGAAGGTGCTTTGTCCGATACTATTGCTACCCCTGTCGGAGTGGTGATGATTACCCCTACACCCTATTACAGGGAGGAAGGGGGTAATCCGCATGTCCGATTCATCAAAAGTAGCCGTCAAAGTGTGGTCAACGGCTATTCATCGGCATTGCAAGCTGTACTGGGAAGCAAAGACGCCACTGTGGTCAACCTGAGCATCAAGGATCAATCCCCCCGGCGGGCGGTCGATGTCCTCAATACCTTGATCGCCGTATACAATGAAAACTGGATGAAGGACAAAAACCAGGTCGCCATCAGCACTTCCCGGTTTATCAGTGAAAGGCTCAATGTGATCGAGAGCGAACTGGGCAATGTAGATGAGGATATTTCGAGTTATAAAAGCGAACATATACTGCCGGATGTAGATGCGGTTTCCGGTATGTACCTGACCCAATATGCGGAGAGCAGGAGAGAATTGCTGGAGTTGAATAACCGGCTTTCCATCGTGGAATATATCCGCGGTAATCTGACTGATAGATCCGGTGACCAATTATTGCCCGTCAATACGGGCCTCGACAATGCAAACCTCGAAAGACAGATCAGCGAATACAATGCCTTGTTGTTACAGCGCAACAGCCTGTTATCCAATAGCAGCGAGAGAAATCCGTTAGTTATCGATATGAACCAGTCGCTGGCTGAGATGAGCCAGGTGATTATCCGTTCCGTCGACAACCTGATCACGTCGTTAAACACGCAGGTCGACAACGTAAAGAGGCAGGAAGCACGTGTTATGGGGCAGATCGCCTCCAATCCCAACCAGGCAAGGTACCTTCTTTCGGTGGAACGCCAGCAGAAAGTAAAGGAAGCGTTATATCTATACCTGTTGCAGAAACGGGAGGAAAACGAACTTTCACAGGCTTTTACGGCGTATAATACCCGTATCATTACCCCACCGCACGGGTCGCTCAGCTCTACGGAACCCCGGAGGGCTTTTCTCCTGTTAATCGCGTTGCTTGCCGGAACATTGCTTCCGCTCGTCTTTTTTGTGGTAAAAGAGAGGACAGATACCACGGTGCGGGGGCGTAAAGACCTGGAAGGAATGACCATCCCGTTTGTAGGGGAAATACCGTTATACCACCAGCGAAAAAGTAAATTCCCGCAGAAAAAAGAGGACACACCGGTCATTGTGGTCAGGGAAAAGAACCGCAATGTCATCAATGAAGCTTTCCGGGTAGTACGCACCAACCTTGAATTTATGGTAAAAAAGGAAAGCCAGTCCAATGTGATCATGCTTACTTCCATAAATCCTTACAGCGGGAAAACGTTTGTCACCATGAATCTTGCCGCCGGCTTTGCCATAAAGGGGAAAAAGGTACTGGCCATCGATCTTGATATGCGCAGGGCGTTGCTCAGTAAGTACATCGAGTCTCCCAAGCCCGGTATTGCCGACTATCTGGGGCATCAGACCGAAGAGTGGAAACCTGCCATTGTAAAAGGAAAAAACAGCGGTGAACCGGATATGCTTCCGGTGGGCACTATCCCTCCCAATCCTGCCGAGTTGTTGTTCGACAAGCGGTTGGAACAGATGCTGGCGGAATTACGTACGGAGTACGACTATATTTTTATCGATTGTCCGCCGGTAGAAATCGTAGCCGATACATCCATCATCAATAAACTGGTGGATATGACCCTCTTTATCGTCCGGGCGGGATTGCTCGACCGCAACCTGCTGCCCGAGATAGAGCACTTTTATACGTCCCGGAAATTAAAAAATATGTCGTTGATACTGAACGGAACCATGCCGGCGAATACCCGGTACGGTCATTACCGGTACGGTTATCGTTACGGGTATGCCTATGGGACAGATTATATCGATGAAGAGTAAGGAGATTTATGTGGACCTTTTCAAAACGTTCTTTATTGGCCGATAGCCATATTCTGTACGGACTTACCGACTACCATACCCATTTGCTTCCCGGCGTGGATGATGGTATTTCCAGTATGGGAGAGGCATTGGAAGCACTGTCCGGCTTAGAGCGGCATGGCGTGAAACGTGTGTGGCTTACGCCCCATATCATGGAAGATATGCCCAATACCACCCTGTACCTGCAGGCCCGGTTCCGGGAGTTGAAAGCTGCCTACAGGGGCGCGATAGAACTTCACCTGGCCGCGGAGTATATGCTGGATAACCTTTTCTGGGAGAGGTTGGCCGGGAACGACCTGCTCCCGCTGGAGGGAAACCTGTTGTTGGTAGAAACCTCCTGTTTTAATCCTCCGATAGATATGGAGGGTATGTTGAAATACATTCTGTCGTGTGGATATTTTCCTGTGCTGGCGCATCCCGAACGATACAGTTACATGACGATGAACGATCTTTACCGGTTAAAAACTACCGGGGTGCAATTTCAGTTGAATCTCCCGTCCATTGCCGGAGTTTACGGAAAGACCATCCGGATCACGGCCGGGAAACTCCTTCAAAAGAACCTGTATGACTTTATCGGCACCGACACACACTCGTTGAGCCATTTCCGGCATGTGAACAATACAAAGATCAGTATAAAGCGTATCCAGCGCCTGAGGGTATTGGCCGTACTCCAACAATACAACCAATTCGGTATTCAAAGACCTGCTGATGTATAAAATATCGGTGACTTGTAGAGATTGCATCAAATAAACAAACATGGTAAGCGATAAGACCATTTTAGTAACCGGGGGAGCCGGCTTTATCGGTTCCAATCTGGTAGAGGAACTGCTGGCATCAGGAAACAGGGTGATATGCCTTGATAACTTTTCTACAGGAAAACGGGAGAATATCCTATCCTATCTGTCCCATCCTTATTTTACATTGATAGAAGGCGATATACGCGATTTGGAAACCTGCCGCAAGGCGACAGAAGGAACGGAATATGTGTTCCATCAGGCAGCTTTGGGCTCTGTACCCCGCTCTGTCAAAGACCCGGTCACAACCAACGAAGTCAATGTGTCAGGTTTTCTGAACATGTTGGTAGCCGCCCGCGATGCCAAGGTGAAACGCTTTATTTATGCTGCAAGTTCATCCACTTACGGAGATTCGGAATCATTGCCTAAAGTGGAGGAGGTAACCGGTAGGCCATTGTCTCCCTATGCCGTAACAAAATATGTGAATGAACTCTATGCCGGAGTGTTTACGCGCACCTATGGGTTAGAATGCATCGGCCTGCACTACTTCAATGTGTTCGGCCGCCGGCAGGATCCCGACAGCGCATATGCGGCGGTGATCCCCCTGTTCGTGAAAAAACTGATAAATCATGAACCTCCTGTTATCAATGGTGACGGCGAATATAGCCGTGATTTCACCTATATCGATAATGTGATACGGATGAATCTTCTTGCCCTGGAGACGGAAAACCCCGATGCACTGGATCAGGTATATAATACAGCCTGCGGTGAGCAAACCACACTCAATCAATTAGTGGCTTACCTGAAAGAATATCTCGGCGAGTCCGATCCCGGGATCCGGTATATTGAACCCATCTACGGCCCCAACCGGGCGGGAGACATCCCTCACTCTTTGGCGAATATCGATAAAGCAAAACGGCTGTTAGGCTATAGTCCGCTATACAACGTGCGCGACGGGTTGAAAGAAGCCATAAAATGGTATCGGGAACGTTTTCGATAAGCCAAATGAGTAGAACCAAGCTTGCTTGAGTTATGCCATGGCGAGAAAACGCCTAATGTAATTGAAAACTTATAAAATTTCACATATTAATGGATCAGGAAACAAAAATCGCCGTGATCGGCCTCGGGTATGTAGGATTGCCTTTGGCCAGATTGTTTGCCACTAAGTATCCCGTTGTAGGGTTTGATATTCACAAAAAACGTGTGGATGAACTGAGAGAAGGGTGCGACCATACATTGGAAGTGGAAGATGACGTGCTTCAATCTGTTTTGGTAAAAGAAAACCCCTTTGCCAACCACGGGACACCATCCGTCGGTCTCTATTGCTCTGCCGATCCCAGCGATATTAGAGACGCCAATATATACATTGTTACTGTGCCTACACCGGTAGACAAGAACAATCGCCCCGATCTTACCCCGTTGGTGAAAGCGAGTGAAACGGTGGGAAGGGTTATCGGGAAAGGCGATATCATTATCTATGAATCCACCGTTTATCCCGGTGCTACGGAAGAAGACTGTATCCCTGTAGTGGAACGGATATCCGGGTTACAATTCAACAAAGATTTCTTTGCCGGTTACTCTCCGGAACGTATCAATCCCGGTGACAAGGAACACACGGTCGAAAAAATTAAAAAGGTGACTTCCGGCTCCACATCCGAAACCGGGAAGAAAGTCGATGATCTGTACAGATCCGTCATTGCTGCCGGAACCCATTTGGCTCCCACGATCAAGGTAGCCGAAGCCGCCAAGGTGATCGAGAACTCGCAGCGCGATATCAATATCGCCTTTGTCAACGAGTTGGCAAAGATCTTCAACCGGATGGGTATCGATACGCATGACGTGTTGGAAGCTGCCGGCACCAAGTGGAACTTCCTCCCGTTTAAACCCGGATTGGTGGGTGGACATTGTATTGGTGTGGATCCCTATTACCTGGCGCAAAAGGCACAGGAGTACGGTTACCATCCTGAGATCATCCTGGCCGGTCGCCGGATGAACGATACGATGGGAGAGTACGTGGCTTCGCAAGTGATAAAGTGTATGATAAATAAAGGAATTTGTATCAAAGGAGCCGATATCCTGATATTGGGTATTACCTTCAAGGAAAACTGTCCGGATGTACGGAATACCAAGGTAGTAAATGTCATACATGCCTTGCAGGGATACGGGACAAACGTTATTGTTCATGATCCCTGGGCAGATCCGGAAGAAGTAGAGCGAGAATATGGCATCACCAGTTATCCATCCCTATGCTCCGATTTCCATCCCCCAATCCCTTGTTTCCAATATGACGCTATTATCCTGACTGTGGCGCATAAAGAGTTTTTGGATATAGAGTGGGTGCAATTCCTGAAACCGGACGGTGTGACATATGATGTGAAAGGAATATTGGATGGAGTTGTGAACGGCAGGTTATAATGCAAATTTCAGAAAAACAGAGATCTATGAGGCTAACCATTATAGCGGGGGCAAGACCTAACTTTATGAAAATCGCTCCTATTATTCATGCTATTGAAAAATTCAACGTTGATGGTAAGCGTATAGCATACCGTCTTGTTCATACGGGACAACACTACGATAAGAACATGAGTGGGACATTCTTTGAGGAGCTTAATATTCCGGAACCCGATGTAAATCTTGGCGTAGGAGGAGGAAGCCAGGCGGAGCAAACTGCAGGTATTATGATCGCGTTTGAGAAAGAGTTGATGGAACACCCCGCCGATCTGGTAATCGTGGTAGGTGATGTGACTTCCACCATGGCCTGCTCCATAGTAGCAAAGAAATTGAATACAAAGGTCGCCCATATCGAAGCGGGCATCCGCTCATGGGATCTGACTATGCCGGAAGAGATCAACCGGATGGTTACTGACTGCTTAGCCGATTATTATTTTACCACCACCGAGCTTGCCGGCCAGAACCTAAAAGATGCGGGAGCGAAAAACAAACAGATATTTTTTGTAGGCAATGTGATGATAGATACCCTGCTCGCCAATATAAATCGATTAGTAAAACCGCCCCTGTTTGATGCTCTTTCTTTAAAAGAGAAGGAATATATCATGCTCACCCTGCACCGTCCCGCCAATGTGGATGAAGCCGGGAAGCTAAAGACCCTGATGACGGAAATCGTGGACAATGTGCACGGACTTCCGGTTATTTTCCCTATCCATCCCCGGACAGCGAAGATATTCTCAGACTTGGGGATTGAAGCCGACAACCTCTATATTGTCGATCCCATGGGGTATCTGGAATTTAACTATATGGTCAAGCATGCCAAAGCGGTCATTACCGACTCAGGTGGAATAACGGAAGAGACCACCGTGATGGGCATCCCCTGTATTACCTTACGCGATAATACCGAGCGGCCCGAAACCTGCACCATAGGGACCAATGAACTGATTGGTACCAACCCAACCGCCATAAAACCCACGCTGGAAAAACTTTTTGCCGGTAATTGGAAAAAAGGAGGGATACCTGAATTGTGGGATGGAAAAACGGCGGAAAGAATTGTACATGTAGTGTCGAAATTAGGAATTAAACTGAAATAAATAATTTCTAAGGAAGAATAATTAGCGGTTGTTTGATTTTTAAAATGGTTTTAAAATGAAAAAAGTTCTTGTAACGGGTGCCGATGGGTTCATTGGATCGCACCTGACCGAAATGCTCTTAGGGCAAAACTATAAAGTTAAGGCTTTATCCTATTATAATTCATTTAATTACTGGGGTTGGTTAGAAGGGATATCTCATCCTAACCTTGAAGTGGTTACCGGAGATATTAGAGATCCTTTTTTTTGTAAATGTATTTCAAAAGATGTAGATATTATTTTCCATTTAGCGGCTCTTATAGCCATTCCTTATTCTTATATAGCACCAGATAGTTATGTTGATACAAATATAAAAGGAACTTTAAATATTTGTCAAGCTGCAAAAGATAATGGAGTAAAGCGAATAATCGTCACTTCTACTTCCGAAGTATATGGTACAGCACAATATATACCAATCGATGAAAAACATCCGAAACAGCCACAATCACCTTATTCAGCTACTAAAATTGGAGCTGATGCAATGGCTCTTAGCTTTTATAATGCGTTTGAGCTTCCGGTTATTGTTGCTCGTCCTTTTAATACATATGGCCCCCGACAATCGGCAAGGGCTATTATACCTACTATTATTACGCAAATAGCCAATGGAAAGAAAGAAATTAAATTAGGAGATTTAACGCCCACCCGCGATTTCAACTACGTAAAAGATACCTGTAAAGGATTTATAGAACTCTCCAATAGTGATGAGGCAATAGGTAAGGAAGTAAATATTGCAAGTAATTTTGAAATATCCATGCGTGATATCTTGAATTTAATCGCGAAAATCATGAATTCTGACGTGAAATTCGTTGAAGATACGCAACGTTTACGTCCCAAAAATTCAGAAGTTTTCCGTTTATATGGTGATAATACGAAATTGAAAAAATTAACAGGTTTTACTCCTTCCTATACCATTGAAGACGGGTTGAAAGAAACTATTAATTGGTTTTTAAAAGAAGATAACCTGAAAAAATATAAAAGTGATATCTACAATTTATAACCTTACCATTATGTGTTACCACGGATTAGTTCAATGGCCTGATTGACAGTAGAACTTCCCTGATGATAAGTTTATTGATCATGTTAGATAGATATGAATATTTTTTAATGTATTAAAAAGTTGGAACAAAGCAATGGAATACAAAATACCTTTATTCAAATTGAATTTTGGAGAAGAAGAGATTGAAGCTGTCAACGAAACAATTCGGTCAAAGTGGATTTCCACAGGTCCTAAGTGCGAGGAACTCGAAAACCTATTCGTGGAAATGTTGAATGTGAACCATGCAGTCAGTTTATCAAACTGTACTGATGCACTTCATTTGGCATGTATTTTATGTGAAATAAAACCGGGAGATGAAGTGCTATGTCCTTCATTAACTTTTGCGGCTTCTGTTAACTGTATTAAATATGTTGGGGCTACACCGGTATTTTGTGATATAGTTAGTCCTGACCATATCAATATAGACCCTGATGATATTGAAAGAAAGATAACTCCAAAGACTAAAGCCATCATTGTTGTCCACATGGCTGGATTCCCGGCAAGAATGGATGAAATAATGGCAATTGCCCGGAAATATAAGTTGAAAGTTATTGAAGATGCTTGTCACGGTCCATTATCTGAGTACAAAGGGAAAAAGTTAGGGACCATTGGAGATATAGGTTGTTTTAGCTTTTTCTCCAATAAAAACATAAGTACCGGCGAAGGAGGCATGCTAATTACTAACAACGAAGAAATTGCGAAGAGAACCAAATTATTGAGGTCACATGGAATGACAACCATGTCCTATCAAAGGGCGAGCGGGCATGCAACCACATACGATATCGTAGAATTAGGCTATAATTTTCGCATGGATGATATTAGAGCCTCCATCGGAGTAGTTCAGATGAAAAAACTGAGAGGCGACTTAGAGAAAAGAATTCAAGTACGAAAAGAGTATTTAAAAAGACTTTCTTCCATTAAAAACGTGACAGTTCCTTTTTCCAATAATGATGAGTTTGTATCTAACTATATTATGCCGATTGTATTAACAGATTCAACAACTGAGAAAAGGAATTGTGTTCGTGATAAGCTACATGAAACAGGGATACAAACAAGTATTCATTATCCGGCTATTCATAAATTCTCTATCTACAAAGAATACAATTCAAGACTACCAGTGACTGAATACGTCACAGATAATGAAATCACCCTGCCAATGTATGCCTCCTTATCGAATGATGAAATTGACTTTATCACAAAAACATTAAACAAAGTTGTAAATGACAACTGAAAAATCAATTCTAATATTCGGGATAGGACAACTGCAGCAATCCCTGATAGAGAGGTGTAAATTAAAAGGATTATATACAGTTGGTATTGATCCAAACCCGAATGCTGAATGCCGAAATCTTGTAGATATTTTTGAGGTAGTCGCAGGTAATGATTATAATACAACTTTGGCTATTGCCAAAAAATATAGTGTTTCAGGTGTGATTACTGCTGCTACCGATAAACCATTAGTAATGATGGCAAGAGTTGCAGAAATACTAAAACTTCCATTCTTTTCAGTTGAAGCAGCACAAATTTCCACAGATAAGTTATTGATGAAACAAAAATTTATAGAGGGCGGTATCCCTTGTGCTAAAGGTTTTATTATTAATGATATGAATGAATTATCAGCATATGATATTGCATTTCCTGCCATTATAAAACCTCGGGATAACTCAGGAAGTAGAGGCGTAATATATTGCCAAGATTTCAATAAATCAGAATCTGCTGTTCAGGAAGCACTAGAATATACATCCAAGGGAAATGTATTAATAGAAGAATATATTGAAGGAAAAGAATATAGCGTTGAAGGTATTCATTTCAAAGGGGAGCATCATGTTATTCAGATTACTGAGAAAACAACCACATCTTTTCCCTATAATGTTGAAGTAAAACATGTACAGCCGGCAGATATTTCTGAACAACAACAAAAACAAATTAAAGATCTCGTTACGAAAGTTGCATGGAAATTGAATTTCAATAATTGTGCATCACATACAGAGTTGAAAATTAATGAGAAGGGAATTTTTATTATCGAAACAAGTCCTCGTTTAGGAGGTGGCTTTATCTCGTCCACGTTAGTTCCTTTATCAACCGGAATTAATATGGAAGATATTTTAATTGATATATCATTAAATACAGACATTTCTTTTTTGAAATTATCAAATCGGATTCAAAAATATTCAGGTATTATCTTTTTTCAATTACCCAAAGGGAATATTAAGAGTATAGGTAATATTGAGAAGATGAAAATTATTAAAGGATGCCATTCTTTTCAATTTAATTTGAAAAAAGGAGATAGAATACCATACCTAAAGAATGGTATTGATCGTTACGGATATGCGATATTTCGAGAAAATTCAAGAGAAGGTCTATTTGAAAGTTTTGAAAAGTGTAAATACTTACTCAATCAAGAAATTATAATAGAAGCAGATGAAAGAAATTAAAGAACCTTCAAAAGTAATAATATATGGTGATTCTGATTTTGCAGAACAGGTATATTATCAGCTTGAATCAGATAGACGTTATCAAGTTGTCGCTTTTACCGTTGATGAAGCAAGACTTGACAAAACAAGTTTTAAGGGATTACCTGTTATTGAATTTCAAAAATTAGAAGAGCATTATTCGTTAGAAGACGTAGCATTGTTTCCTGCAATAGGGTATACTAAATTAAATAAAATTAGGGAAGCTGTAATGACTGAAATAGAAGAAACCGGATTTCAAGTGCTTACTTATATTTCAAAAAATGCATTTATTGGGACTAATGTTACAATTGGAAAAGGATGTTTTATATGTGAATTTGTATCGATTAAACCTAACACATCAATAGGGAATAATGTAATATTGTTTCCAAATACATCTATAGGACATAATGTTGTAATTGAAGACAATAATTATTTTTCAATATGTGTTGCAATTGGAGGGAATGCTATGATTAAAAGAAATTCTTTTATAGGTATGAATTCAACTATAAAAAATAGTATTACAATTGAAGAGTATAATATTATAGGCTCTGCAGCAAATGTTATCAAATCGACAACTCCAAATGGTGTTTATATAGGTAATCCTGCTAAAAGGCTAAAGGATGCGGATTTACTCAACATCAAAATATAAATAACTTTCCTGAATTCTTTGATATTTTATTTAAGATGAAAAATTTATATGTTGAAACCGATACGCCAATCATCACAGCTCTCAAATTAATGGATGAGCTGAAAGTGAAGCTATTAATAGTAGGCTCGCAAAGTAAATTTGAGGGGCTTATTAGTATTGGGGATATTCAAAGAGCAATTATTAGGAATATAGATTTAAATCAGCCTGTAAGATTGATCTTACGTACAAATATAATTGTTGGAAATGAGCATGAGAGCTTAAAAGAAATCAAACAGAAGATGTTGCGTATTAGGGCGGAATTTATGCCAGTCGTCAGCTCGAATAACGAAATTATAAAGATTGTTTTTTGGAAGGATTTATGGAAAGAGGAAAAATTACCCCCCAGTGAATTTTTAAATTTGCCTGTTGTGATTATGGCGGGTGGAAAAGGGGAGCGATTGAAGCCTATTACGAATGTTCTCCCTAAACCCCTTATTCCGATTGGTGAAAAACCAATCATGGAGCATATTATAGAGAATTTCACCGATGTGGGATGTGAAACATTTTATATTTCGGTAAATTATAAAGCTGAACTCATTGAATACTACTTCAATTCATTTACTCATCCTCATTATAATGTGACTTTCTTTAAAGAAGATAGACCTCTTGGCACTGCCGGTAGTTTACGGTTATTGAATGGAAAAATTAATACGACTTTCTTTGTTTCAAATTGTGATATAATAATTGATCAAGACTATTCTCAAATATACCAGTATCATAAGTCAAATAATAACGAATTGACATTGGTGTCCGCTTTGAAACATTATCACCTGCCTTATGGAATATTGGATACCGAAGAAGATGGACTATTGCAATCCATCAAAGAAAAACCGGAGTTAACTTTTAAAATAAATGCAGGTTTGTATGTATTAGAACCACATTTGCTAAATGAAATACCGCAGGAGAGCTTTTTTCATATAACAGATCTCATTCAAAAAATTAAAAATAGAAAAGGTAAAGTAGGAGTTTTTCCGGTAAGTGAAAAATCCTGGAGAGATATAGGAGAATGGGATGAATATTTAAAAAACCGGGAAGAATAGATATGGAAATTTTATTAGTTGGACAAGCGGACAGCATTTTCTTTGAACACTATACAAAAACAATAAAGAAGCTCAGGACTGATATTAATTTTGATGTGTTTTCGGTTGATTCCATCCAGGGGAAATATGATTTATCAGCTTGTAATAAAATTACAGTAAATGATTGGGAAAATTCTTTTTTTAGAAAAATGAAAGGATTAAGAATAATAATCAAACCATTTTATACGTGGTTATCTTTATACAATTCACTACGAAAAAATGATAAATACTACGATATTATACATTACAAATGGTTGATACCAGGAGTAATTTTGTTTCCCGGTAAGATAAAAAAATATAGTAATAAAACAGTTTCAACTTTTTGGGGTAATGAAACTGAAACACAATCTCTTTTATTTAGCAACAAGTTTTATAAATTAATTATTAAGCATTTTGTGAGAAAATCCGATGCGATTATTAACCACTCACAAAAAGTGAAACAGTATATTTTACAACTAACTGGAGATACAGATAAATTCTATTTTGCAAAATATGGTTCAAGTATAATTGATCAACTGAAAAAACTAGAAGAGGAAGAAGAGTCGAAGAAAATAAGTAAGTTCAAGTATGGAATTCCTAAAGAGAAAATTACTATCAGTATAGGTTATAGTGGAAAAAAACTGCATAATCATGTAATTATTATTGAAGAACTTTTCAAAAATGATAATTTTAAATCACAAAGCAATTTATTTCACTTTGTATTGCCCATGAATTATGGCTGTACTTTTGATTATGCGAAAAGAGTAGAAAATGCGTTAAAACAATATACAAATTCATACACAGTATTATATCCACAAAAATATTCCGATGAAGAGATTGCTCGATTGAGAGAAGCAACCGATTTAATGATTCAATTGTCAAAAAGTGATGGACTTTCAGCCAGTATCATTGAGAATTTTTATGCTGGTGCTATAATTATATCCGGGAGCTGGTTGCCATATGAAATTCTTAAACAAAAAAGTTTGTTTTTTTATGAGTTAGATACTATAGACAATGGATTTCCCGAATTGGTACTACAAATTTCTAAAAATATTTCAGTTGAATTGGGAAAATGTAAACAAAATAAACTAAAATGGGATTACGATTCATGGGAGAAAGTTATTCCCAATTGGATAGACATATATGAAAAAGTCTTACAAGAATCTTAATATATTAACATGCGTAGATTTTTAAAACAGTTTTTCATATATGGTTTTGCGTCGGTATTAAGTAAGATTGCAGCTGTATTTTTATTGCCGTTATACACTAATGTTTTAAGTCAAGAAGAGTATGGTGCATTGGCAGTGATAACTGCGGTAAAAGGAATAATTGATCTGTTTTCTAATCTCAATATTCACTCGGGCGTAGCACGTGATTATTACGAGAAAGATGTTGATCGAACCAAAATCATATCTACTGGTTTTTTCTCAATCATCTTTTTCTCGTTACTTTTTATGAGTATTTTCTTATGCACGAGAGGTTTTTGGATAAACAACATATTGAATGTTGAGAATTATGAAAAAGCTTTTATTTTTATGCTGTTTACTATTCCGGCAGGAAGTCTGTTTTCATATTTTGCCATTCTTACTCGGTATAAGCAAAAAGCAGTGCTTTATTCAGTGGGTAGTCTAATGCAACTTGGTATCCAAATTGCACTTACTGTTTATTTTATTCTCGTTAGCAAAACAGGTATTGTCGGTGTTTTTTATGGAATATTGGCCGGAGAATTAGTAGGTATTGTATATTTCTTTTTTTTAAACAAGGAATACATTAAGTTTACCTTTAACAAAACCCTACTTAATCGTGTATTGAAATATTCCTTACCCACTCTACCTGCTATAGCTGCAATTTGGGCTGATAGCAATATAGGACAGTTGTTAATTGGAAAATATATCTCGCTGGCTGATGCTGGTGTTTATTCCATTGCTTTGCGTGTATCTTCGGTATATCTCCTCATTCGACAAGCTTTTGGCAATGTGTGGTTACCATTTGTTTATGAAAACTTAAATAGACCTAGCTTTGAGAAAGATGTTATACGAATTTTTAATGCTGCAACATTCGCTTTATTACTTATATCAGTTAATGTGAGCATGTTGTCAGAATATATTGTGTTGTTTTTAAGTACGCCCGACTATATTTATGCTGCAAAACTTTTAATATTGCTAACTATCCCTATGAGCATATCAATTCTTAATCAGTTCGCTGCCATAGGCCCCAATATCAGTCGTAAAACCAAATATATTTCTTATGCCAATATAAGCGGTAGTACAATTAATTTAATATGTCTTGCTATCTTTCTACCAATATATGGTGTCGTTACAGTTCCGTTATGTTTATTGTTATCGCGAGTGGTTGTATTTTTACTTACGGTATACTATACAAAAAAAGAAATTGGATTGAAATACCCTCTGATAAATGCAGTAGTTATTGTAATAGGAATATTAAGCATATTCTTATTCATGCAGATTGAGAAAAATACAACAATTCATTTTATCATACTTGTGATATTAAACATTGCTGGACTTTACTATATATGTAATAATTACAATGTTAAGGCACTATTTGTGAAAAAATAATATGGATAGACACGAAATTATAAACAATTACCTCAATTTTGGGTATATTCCTTCCCAAGAGTGCCCAGCGTGGTTGAATAATGAACTCGGAATATCAGATGAGTTTGATTACTCAATACAGGGAGCTGCACAAATATTTGATAAAATATTTAATGACTTGGTTGCCAAATATCCCAATAAAAAACATCTAGTACCACTAAGTGGTGGCTGGGATAGTAGAGCTATATTAGGTGCACTACTTGAACGAATAGATAAAAACATGATTGAAACTGTTACTTTTGGTGCTCTTGGACAGTTGGATTATGATATTGGTATTAAGGTGGCAAAGTGGGCTGGTATAAAATATAATGTTCTTAATTTAAAGGATATTCAATTTACATGGAACACTATTCTTGACTCTGTCAAGGATTCTCCGTGGACTTATGTACCTGATGGATTATTTAATGAATATTCACGCATTAAATTCTCTGATGAGCAAACAATAATATGGAGTGGTTTTTTAGGAGACCCATTGGCTGGTTCACATCTAAGCGATGGTTGTATAAACTCAACTGTTAGCCATTTTGTAAAAAAACAAAAAAGAATATCAAACTATTCACTTGTACCGTTTAAAGAATTTTCTTTTGATTTTTTATCTTCTATAACTAACAATTATTACTATGCACAGGATGATTGGTTAGACCTCACTATAAGACAATCTTATTGCATCGCTCCTATTGTATTACCAATACAATGGCTCAATAAATTAGATAATTATATCAGTATTGAGAAAAATGGGGCTGTTGTTATTGCTCCTTTTGCAGAAAAAGGTTACATAAACTATTGGCTTAATGCACCACGAGAACTGCGATTAAATCAAAAGCTTTACATCAAAATGCTTCATGCGAAATTTCCTGAATTATTCACACTGCCAAGCAAATATAGTTTAGGCTTACCTCGGGATGCTCAATTTAGATATACTTTGAAACGATATACTGGTGCTATTGTCAGGCGTGTTCAACGAAAAGTACCTTGGCTAGGTCTTCGAACAATAGCTCATCAGAATTATTTAGATTACGATATAATGTTTCGCGTACGTTCTGATTACAAAGAAACCCTCAAAACAGCGTTCGATTATTTAAAAGAAAACAATATAACTCCATGGCTTAATTTGGATCAAATGAGGAATGATCACATGAAAAAGAAAAAAGATTATGGTAGTGCTTTTTGTCTGTTGATTGGCTTGGCTGCCAATTTGAAAGTGAATTATAAGGAGTAGGAAAAGGGAATGAAGAAAAGTTCAAATCACAATATTTTATACATTGATGCGGCAAACTCTTTTGATAACATTCGAATTGCTGAAAAAAGTATTTGGGTAGACGAGATTCCTAAACGGGGTTATAATGTTTATTATCTACTGATGAATGATCGAAAAAGTAAAATAGCTAAAAACAAAAGTAATAATACAACTATAACTCGAAGATATCGTTCATTCGTTCTGTCTTATATTATTTTTGTTTTCAATCTTATTAAAATAGTGAGGAAGTTTAATCCAAACTTCATTGTTGTAAGAAATAGGGTTGATTTAGCGACCTTTGTTTTTCTTTTTCCAAGAGTTTCTAAATTTAAATTTGTTTACATCAAGGCATTTCCTCAAATAGAAAGTTTTCTATTGAAAACAAGCAACGTTCTTAAAAGTTTTTTTCTGAAACTCACTTTGAAGTGGGAAGTGTACATGATGAAAAAGGCACATTTTTTGATTGTACGAAGTGAAAAGTTTAAAGAATATTTATCCGAAAAATTTGATATAAACAGAGAAAGTATAATTGTGCCAATGGGTATAAATACCTCTATGCTTGAAGAAATTGACAGTGATGAAAAGGAGAAACTGCGAGAAGAGTATAGGCTAAAAAAAACTTTTACCGGAATCTATTTTGGAACTATGGACGTTGGTCGAAAGGTGGATTTTATTATCGACATATTATATGAGGTAAGTAAAAGAGCGGATAATTTAGACTTCTTGATTGTTGGTGGAAATGAAGGTGATATAGAAAGATTATCAAGCTCCGCGCGAAATAAAGGACTAAGTTTGTGTTTTACAGGAACAGTTTCAAGAGAGAGATTATTTAAATTATTGCAAATAGCTGACTTTTCTATATCAGCGATACCTCCCATAGAAAGGTTTATAATTTCCTCACCAACAAAAGTGTTTGAAAGTATGGCCTTAAGTTGTCCTGTGTTAGTTAATAAAGAGATCGTTGAACAAAACGAAATTATTAAACAATCAGACGGTGGAATTTTACATAATTATAAAAAAGAAGAGTTTGTTGATACAATCCTTCAAATTCTGGATGGAAAAATTGATATAAAAAGTATGGGAAACAGCGGGCGTGAGTATGTGATTCAAAATAGGAGCTATGATAAAATGGCTACCACAATCATAGAAGAGTTAGAAAAACATGCATAAGTGTTTCTAATTGTATGATATTTCTACAAACAAGGCTATTATGATACAAAGTTTCATAGTATATGGATGCTTAGGGCTTTCAATGTGGGTTTTGGGAAACTTGGCAGCGGAACGCGAAAATGCTTATTTACGGATGGATCGTAAAACTCCATTCTTTACCTGGGAAATAATTACTCCTCTGTTGCTGTTTGCATTTATCTCTGGTATTCGATGGAAAGTAGGGACAGATCATCAATCATATTTAGAAAGTTATAGGGCCTTACTAAATGGAGTTGAATCACGAAGAGAATTTGAAGGCCTATTTATGTATATTTCTCGAGTGTTTGCTGACTTCAATATTCACTTCACCATTTGGTTTGGGTTTTGGGCTTTTGTACAAATAGTTTTTTTTTATTTAGCTTTTAGGAATGAAAGGTACTTACTTCCGTATATTGGTATAATCATAGTATTGGGAGGATATTATCTCGGTTGGATGAATGGCATAAGGCAGACTATCGCAGCATGTATGTTTGTTTTCAGCATTCAATTTATTAATGGACGAAAACCGTTGTACTATTTTCTAACTATTTTTATTGCTACCCTATTCCATAGGTCTGCAGTGTTATTATTCATATTTTATTTTATACCACAACGTGATTATTTTAAAAATAGATATGTTAATCTCGCTCTACTGTTACTTGCAATTATTATTGGCTCAAATCCTTTCTGGGTTGGTATTATGGATAATGTAGGAGGTCTGTTGCAAGTTGTTGGTTATGAGGAATATGCTGAAAAATTAGACTATTATATATTGGAAAGACAAAGAGAAATGAGCTTGGGGCCTCGCCGCATTTCAAGGATTTTACTTAGCGCATTAGTAATTTGGTATCATCCTGAATTAAAAAAGATGTTCTCAAACACCAATTATCAAGCTTATTTTAATCTCAGCTTAATAGGTGCTTTCCTTCATAATTTGTTAGCCAATACAGGACACATTTTCTTACGCCCGGTAGGCTATTTTACGATTTTTCTAATTCCTACTACAGCATATCTTCTTTTTTATTTGAAGCATTCGAATAAAAAAGACCAGATGATGTATATTGTTGTTTTTTTACTTGCTATATCTTATATTTTTATTGCTATTGTTGCTGATGGTCGTTTAGGGGATTTGGATTGGACAAACTATAAGTTTTATTGGGATTATGTATGAAACAGTTATAAGTCAAGATAATGAATACATTGGTATTTGAAAAATATACATCGAACCACAAGTCTTCTTGGTTGGAACTTTTAGCATTTAAGTGGGATGGTATGAACGATTCAGAAGTAAAAGAAAAATTTGAATGGCGCTACGAACAAAACCCATGTACATCTATACATTCCTTCGCATATCCTAACGGCAAGCCTGGATTTGATTTTGGTGAACGCGAGATTGATATTTTGAAAAAAAATGGTATCAAATTAGCCTTTTCAACTGTTGCGAAAACCCTTAAAGAAGATGATGACTTATTCAGTATTCCGAGAAGTGGTTTTGAAGGAGGTAGTATGCCTTATATCTATTTAAAACTGTTGTCCGATGGTAATTTGGAGAGAGTGAAGAAGTTCTTGAACAAAAAGGATGAAACTTCATATCGATATGAGTTCGATGTAAACTGTAATATAAAATAATTTCAAATTAAGTACAGAGCACGAATTAGTTTATATTATTCTTAAACATGAATATGCCTCTAACAAACGGTTCATAAATATGTGTAGTATAAACTATTTAAAGATTGGTACTTATATAATTTTAATGAATATAATGTTTATTATTTGATGAATATTCTTTTTGTATCAGGAGCAAATTCGAATACCTTTGGTATGCCTCCACTCGTTTTAGCACAAGGTGAGTCTTTAAAAAAATATACGTGTCACAATATTTATTATTTCCCATTATATGGTAAAGGAATTTTAGGGTATCTTAAAAATTTGCCAAAACTCTGGAAGTACTTACGAAAACAACCTATTAATATAATTCATGCCCATTATTCGTTTTCTGGAGTTATTGCAAGTTTATCTTTCTCAAGGAAACCCGTGGTAGTGTCACTTCTTGGTTCTGATGTCATCGGGAATAGTTTTTTTAATAAGATAATTTTAAAATTTCACAAACTATTACGTTGGGATGCTATTATAGTAAAATCTCATGAGATGCAGGATAAGTTGAGAAATAGCCATTCTAAAGTTATACCTAATGGCGTTGATTTAAATCTTTTTCTGCCAATGGATTCTTTAGACTGTAGGAATAACTTAAGATGGGGCGAAGATAAAATTCATATTCTTTTTGCTGCGAATCCGGAACGTCCTGAGAAAAATTTCCGTCTAGCGAAGGAAGCTGTTTCTTTGTTATCAGAGAATCAGAACTCAGTAGAGATCCACTATTTAAAAAATATCGAACATCAAGAGATTCCTGTATGGATAAATGCCGCTCATATTGTTATATTGACAAGCTTATGGGAAGGGAGCCCGAATGTTATCAAAGAGGCAATGGCATGTAGTCGACCTATCGTTGCAACAGATGTTGGTGATGTTAAATGGCTTTTTGGTGATGAACCGGGCCATTTTATATCAGATTTTACGCCTGAAAATTTTTGCTATAGTATATCGCAAGCGATGGAGTTTAGCAGATATTATCATATAACTAATGGACGCAAACGCATCAGAGAATTGCAGATTGATTCTTATAATATTGCCCAGAAGATAAATGCTATATATGAAAATTCGTTGAAGTATGAATAGTCGTAACATCTAATGCGTTGGGCACAAGCTTGGATGTTCTATGCCTTTTCTGAATATTTAAACAATATCGATAAATGAAAATCTGGGTTGACTTAACGAACTCTCCGCACGTGAATTTTTTTAAGCCATTTATCAATAAATGGAGAAAGGAAGATGTCGAAATTATAATAACGACCCGAAATTTAGCCAATACAATTGATTTAATTGAACAAAATAATTGGGAATATCGAGAGGTGGGAGGACATGCGGGCAGGAATAAAATAAAGAAAATACTTTATTTTCCGAAAAGAGTATGGTTGTTATGGAAATACTTGAAAAATAAAAAACCGGACATAGGTATCTCCCAAAGTTCTTTTTATTCTCCCATAGTCGGAAAATTATTACGATTTCCCACTATTTATCTAAATGACAACGAGCATGCTAAAGGGAATTATTTGGCTTTTAGATACGCATCCATTAATCTTTTACCTGAATCTTTAAAAGAAAAAGCTAACTCGCTGGGATGGAATAAAAAATACAACATTGAGTATTATCAGGGAGTTAAAGAAGGATTATATTTATCTCATTTTGTTTTTAGCAAAGATAGAATAGAGTTGCCAAAAAAAATATATATCCGGCTCGAACCGTGGACCGCTCAATATTATTCGGGGAAGAGGCATTTCATGGATGATTTAATACTGGAATTAAAAGACAATTATCAAATCATTATCCTTCCTCGATCTGATGAACAAAAAAAGCATTATAAAACGGCAATCTTCAATGATGTAATCGTCGCAAGTAAGCCAATTGCTTTGGAAAAAATATATAGCGATTGCCTTCTTTTTATCGGAGCCGGCGGATCAATGACAAGAGAATTAGCCGTTTTGGGAATACCTACTATTTCTGTCTATCAGGATGAATTATTGGAGGTTGATAAATATCTCATTAAAAATAATAGCATGTTTCACAGTCTTAATCCTGATATGGAATACATTGAAAGGATATTAAAGAGTGATCACAGTATGAATAATGGTTTGTTGATCTCAAAAGGGATGGAAGCTTTTGATATGATTAATAGTAAAATAATAGAATATGGAAAAAATTAGAATCGGTGTCATTGGTATGGGAAGAATGGGTATTACGCATCTTTCGATTATTAATAGTCATCCGGATGTGGAAATTGTGTCGGTCGCTGATACGTCAGCTTTAATTCTGTCAATGATAAATAAATATTTCCCTGTAAAAACATTTAAGGACTATAATGATTTAATTGAAAAATCAGATATAAATGCAATATTGGTGTGTACACCTCCAAACTTGCATTTCCAAATAGTGAAAAAAGCTTTTGAAAAAGGGCTTCATGTTTTTGTCGAAAAACCTTTTACAACCAAATGCGATGAAGCTTCAGAATTGATGCGTTTGTTTGAAGGAACTAAACTTGTGAATCAGGTTGGGTATGTGAATCGTTTTAACGATGTTTTTCTCAAAGTGAAGGAGTTCCTTGATGCCGGACTTATAGGTAAAATTATTCGTTTTAAATCCGAAATGTTTAGTTGTACCATTACCGAATCGGACGAAAGTTCCGGATGGAGGTCAACACGGGAAGGCGGTGGAGGAGTTGTATTTGAAATGGCTTCTCATGCGATAGATTTGGTGAATCTTTTGATTGGGACGCCGGATAAGCTGACAGGATCTTCATTAAACCAGATATATTCAAAACATGTTGAAGATATTGCTTCCACTACAATGTTGTATGAAAATGGAACAAGTGGAACATTGTATGTGAATTGGAGTGACACAAGCTACCGTAAACCAACCAACAAAATTGAGATTTTCGGATTAGGGGGGCGGATCCTCGCGGATCAGCACTCATTAAAAATATTTTTAAATGCCCTTAATAAACAATGTAATATGAGCCAGGGGTGGAATACCTTATATATTACCGACATTTTTAAACCGGTTCCGTTTTACGTGCGCGGAAATGAATTTACACGCCAGTTATACCATTTTATAGACTGTATCCAAGGAAAAACAGAGAAAAATCAATGTTCGTTTTCAGATGGTGTAGCAACTCTGGACGTTATTGAGAATTTATTCACTGATTACGAGCAAAACGCTAAACTTTAAGAAATGGAACCAATTGATAAAATAATTTTCGGAGACAACCAGTTTTTCGGTATTAACCATATGTCGCAGGAGAAAGCGCAACAACTGGCTGAAAAGTTTTTTGATGTAAATAATATATACCGTGTTTACGACATAGTATTCGAGGCTGGTATCCGAGGTGTCATGCTGAACAGTAATGAACGGGCACAGCATATATGTGACTATTTTAGAGCCAATAAGGGTAAATATCAGGATTTGAATTGGTATGCTTTTATCCCATATCCGCAGAAATATGCGAATTTGGTTGCAGAAAAAGGGATATTCCCGGCTATAAATGAAGTCCTGTTTAAAGGTAATTCAGCAGGAAGTGCTTTGAGTCTGATGGCTAAAGGAGGAATGGCAATATTAGGTAAAGACGCTATCAAAATGATGCAGATGCTTATTGATGTGGAGATGAAGATGTATAGAGCCTTGAATGTGAAAGTTATTTTTCTTCAGAATATTATAACCGATCTATTCCTTGGCTACGGTACAAAAGAAGTTTTTGCTGAATACTGTGATTATATTCGTAGAAAATATAATACGCTTCCGGGCATTCTAACTCAAAATATGCCGTATTTACTTCAAAGGTTAAAAGATTGGGATATTAAGGAAGTTGTCGTATGTGCATCTTTCAATAAGATCGGTTACCTCATGTCGCCAAGCGTTGAAAGTTACGTAGAAGCGGCTAAAAACAACAATTCGAATGATTACCTATTGATGGGAATGTCTACACTTGCATCAGGAGCGATTCCGGCCAGAGAAGCATATGAATTTATTAACCTTCAGAATATACAATCGGTTGTGTTCGGAGCCTCAAGTAAAGCGCATATAGAGGAAACGGTTAAACTTATAAATATTTAATTTGTTGCAGGTCCTAAGACGAATCTGGAGAGGGTTACGGCTTTCCTCACGGAATCTGTTTGCTTATCGCCTTATAAAACAACCGAAGCGTATAGGCCGTCAGATTCATCTGATCCGGTATGCGTATTGGTTGGCAACAAGAAAATTATAACTTATTTCTATTATGCAGATGGTTATGGAGCTATCATGCAAATTATGAATTGGTGAAAGTATGCTATGCTTTCATTGTTACTCGTAGTCGCTTTTTTGGGGTTTCCGGTTTCCTGATCTACCGGAACACCAACCGGCTTTACCGGGAAAGGCTCCAGGGCCAACTATATCCGGAGCCAGATCGATGTCAACAAGGCACTCATTGGCCGCAGCCATTAAAAATATTCACCTAAGCAATGGAAGATTGTATGGACGGCATCAAATCAAAAAATAACAGAAAGAATGACGTACGCAAATATTTGCTGACGGATGTGGCATCATGCACGTTTACTTTCTCGGACGGACTAAAAAG
>WPCJ01089607.1_pt1 | contig 70710 bp, 64 predicted proteins | sample 5399831 | NCBI WGS metagenome assembly WPCJ01 (sample SAMN12869470, study PRJNA574797) | sludge metagenome | isolation source: wastewater treatment of pH10 | place: China:Beijing | collected 2019-05-20
CGCACCGATGAATTCGCGCGCGCCCAGCTCGTGCTGCGCGCCGCCGGCCGCACGGGCACAACCGGCACGCCGCTCGGGGGGGCCATCGAGGCGCAGAAAGCGACGGGCCTGCGCCTGATCTGGTTCACGATTCCCGGCACCCTGCTGTTCTCGCTGGCGATGCAGGCAACGCTGCTTGCCATGATCGCCATCCTCGCCTTCATGTATGCGCAGGGCAGCATGGACGCCGCCCGAACCGTGGCGCTGATCGTGGTGGTGCTGCGTTTCCTCGAACCGCTGAACACGCTGTCGGAGCTGTTTCCGGCGCTGGAATCCACCCATGCGGCGGCGCAGCGCACGCTTGCCATTCTTGACGTTCCGGCTCTGGCCAGGCCGCAGCAGGATGCGCAGCCGCAAGCGCCGGCCATCGAATTCCGCAATGTGCATTTCCATGCCAATGGGAACGATATTCTCGACGGCGTGTCCTTCACCGTGCCGGAAGGCCGGATGACGGCTCTGGTCGGCCCGTCCGGCTCGGGCAAAAGCACCATCCTGTCGCTGATCGCGCGCATGCACGACGTCACCACGGGCGAGGTCCGTGTCGGGGGACACGATGTCAGGGCGTATGAGCCATCGACGCTGATGGACCAGCTTTCCATCGTGTTCCAGAACGTCCAGCTGTTCGAGGGCGGCATTGCCGAGAACATCCGCCTTGCCCGCCCCGGCGCAACCGAGGCGGAGTTCGTGGAGGCGGCAAAAGCCGCCTGTGTCGACGAAATCGTCGATCGGCTGGGAAGCTGGGACGCGCCCGTCGGCGAAGGCGGCGGCAACCTTTCCGGCGGCGAGCGCCAGCGCGTCAGCATAGCGCGCGCGCTCCTGAAGAACGCGCCGATCCTGCTTCTGGACGAAGCCACCAGCGGTCTCGACACCATGAACGAGGTGGCGGTGGCGACCGCGCTCAGCCGCTTCGGCCATCACACCGTGCTGGTGGTGGCGCACCGGCTGGAGACGATCGCCCGCGCCGATCGCGTCATCTTCGTCGAAAACGGGCGCATCGTCGAGGCCGGCGAACGCGAAGCGCTGATTGCGGCCGGCGGTCGCTTCGCCGCTTACTGGAACCATCGCCGTGACGCCCGGGACTGGACGTTTAAGCCTTAGGGTTTCCCGAGGCGCTGCCTTCTTCTGTTCAACGAGACGGATGGGGCGCTATTGCACGAAAAAGTCTTCTATCCTTGTCGCAGTCTGTTTCAACAGCGGCAGGAAATCACGCTTCATTTCGGCGACGGAATGACGTGCGGACTGGGTCGAGACGTTGATGGCCGCGACGAGGGCGCCGGAGCGGTCGCGCAGCGGCACCGCAATCGAGCGCAGGCCGATTTCCAGTTCCTCGTCGACAATCGCATAGCCTTCCCGGCGCGCTGCGGCGACCATTTCGGCAACGCGTTTGGAATCCGTTACAGTCTTGTCAGTTCTGGGCGCCAGCACAGCGCGTGCGAGCAATGCTTTCACCTCCGCGGGCTTCTGTCCCGACAGCAGTACGCGTCCCATGGCCGTACAATAGGCCGGCAGATGCGAACCAACCTGCAGTTCCAGATTGATGATGCGCGGGCCGGCAACGCGGGCGACATAGACGACATCATCGCCGGACAGGACGGTGGCGGAGCAGGATTCCTGCAAGGCTGCGGCAGTGTCGCGCATGAAGGGCTCGGCAAAGGCCCATAGCGACTTGCCCTGCAACCAGGTGCGTGCCACCGACAGGAGGCGCGGCGAGAGCGCGAACTGGCGCCCGGTCTGCGTGGCATAGCCGGTCGCGACCAGCGTCAGCAGAAACCGGCGTGCCCCGGCCCGTGTCAGCCCGGCCTTTTCGGCCGTTTCGGTGAGCGTCAGCCCTCCAGAATGTTCAGCGAGGATTTCCATGACGCCGAGCCCGCGTTCCAGCGAGTTCACATGGTCGCGTGCGGTTGCTTCATCAGACATGGGCAATGCTTCCTGAGGCGCGACCGCGGGCCGCGCCGAGGGTTGACTCTCAGGCGATATCTATGCACAAAGTATTACATATAAAACAAATGTTCGCAATACGAACTTTCTAGGTGCGGTGCAGGATTGGCGAATGGGCCAGTCGCAAGTGGTGTCCCGCTGCGGTCGGCAGGGCCACCAGTCAGAAAGGGTGAGGTCGACGATGAACAAAATCAGTCCGAACCTTGAGGATGCGGTTGCCGACATCCGGGACGGTATGGTGGTGATGATTGGCGGCTTCGGCGGTTCGGGCGCACCGATCGAGCTCATCCATGCACTGGTCGAGCGATACAGGAAGACCGGATCGCCGAACGCATTGACCGTCGTGAACAACAATGCTGGAAACGGTGCCATCGGTATCGCGGCAATGATCTATGCCGGCATGGTCGCCAGGATGATCTGCTCGTTTCCGCGCTCGAGCGATCCGAAGGCGTTCACCGACAAGTACCTCGCTGGCGAGATTGGGCTGGAACTGGTGCCGCAGGGCACGCTGGCCGAGCGCATCCGGGCCGGCGGCGCGGGCATTCCCGCCTTCTACACCCCGACAAGCTACGGCACGCAGGTCGCCGAGGGCAAGCCGGTCGCCGAGTTCGACGGGAGGAAATACGTCCAGGAGCGCTGGCTCAAGGCCGATGTCGCCTTAGTCAAGGCTGAGCTGGCCGACCGCAAGGGCAACCTCACCTACCACATGGCTGCGCGGAATTTTTCGCCGCTGATGGCGACCGCGGCCGCAACCACCATCGTGCAAGCGCGGCAGATCGTGGAGCCGGGCGAAATCGATCCCGAGCATGTCATAACGCCGGGCATATTCGTCGACCGGATCGTGGAAGTGCCCGATCCGAAGCAGGAAGAGGCCCTGTTGCGCGAAGGAGCCCAAGGATGAGTGTAAAGCTGACGAATGCGCAGATCGCATGGCGCGCGGCGCAGGACATTCCTGACGGCGCCTATGTGAACCTCGGCATCGGTTTTCCCGAGATGGTCGCCAAGTTCAAGCCGGAAGGCCGCGAGGTGATCTACCACACCGAGAACGGTATCCTTGATTTCGGCGAGGCGCCGCCCGTCGGCGAGGAGGACTGGGACCTCATCAATGCCGGCAAGAAGGCCGTCACGCTCAATCCGGGTGCCTCCTTCTTCCATCACGCCGACAGCTTTGCCATGGTGCGCGGCGGCCATCTGGATGTCGCCATCCTTGGCGCCTACGAGATTGCCGAAAATGGCGACCTGGCCAATTGGAGCACCGGACCGGGTTCGGTGCCGGCTGTCGGCGGAGCCATGGACCTGGTGCACGGCGCCAGGCGGGTCTGCGTCATCACCGATCACACCACCAAGGACGGGAGACCGAAGCTGCTGAAGCGCTGCCGTCTGCCCCTGACCGGGGTCGGCTGCGTGACGACCGTGTATACCAGCCTTGCCGTCATCGACATCGTTGCGTCGCGCTTTGTTCTGCGCGAAAAGCTTGCCGGCATCAGCTTCGACGAATTGCAGGCGCTGACCGAAGCCGAACTGGTGGTCGAAGGTGCCGTCAAAGATCTGATCGTTCCGGAGGTCTGAAATGCCCGATGCCTTTATCTGCGATTATATCCGCACGCCCATCGGCCGCTTCGGCGGACAGCTCGCGGCCGTCCGCGCCGACGATCTCGGCGCGGTGCCGCTGAAGGCGCTGATGGAGCGCAACGCGAATGTCGACTGGGAAGCGGTCGACGACGTCCTCTATGGCTGCGCCAACCAGGCCGGGGAGGACAACCGCAATGTGGCGCGCATGGCGCTGCTGCTGGCCGGCCTGCCGAATGTGGTGCCCGGTGCCACCATCAACCGGTTGTGCGGATCCGGCATGGATGCGGTGATGAGTGCCGCCCGCGCCATCAAGGCCGGCGAGGCTGAACTGATGATCGCCGGCGGTGTGGAATCGATGAGCCGTGCGCCCTTCGTCATGCCCAAGGCCGAGACGGCCTTCTCGCGCCATGCCGAGATCCACGATACCACCATCGGCTGGCGCTTCGTCAACCCGCTGATGAAGAAGCAGTATGGTATCGATTCCATGCCGGAGACGGCCGAGAACGTGGCCGAGGACTTTGCTGTCAGCCGCGCTGATCAGGACGCCTTCGCCGCCCGCAGCCAGGCGAAGGCCATTGCCGCGCAGGAGAACGGCAGGCTGGCGCAGGAAATCGTGCCGGTGACCATTGCGCAGCGCAAGGGCGATCCTGTCGTCGTGTCGAAGGACGAGCATCCGCGCGCCGGCACTACTGCCGAGACGCTGGCCAGACTGCCGACGCCGTTCAGGAAGGAGGGCGGTACGGTGACGGCCGGTAACGCCTCGGGCGTCAATGACGGCGCTGCCGCATTGATCGTGGCTTCGGAAGCGGCCGCGAAGAAATATGGCCTGACGCCGATTGCCCGCATCCTCGGCGGCGCGACCGCCGGTGTCGCTCCGCGCATCATGGGCATCGGCCCGGCACCGGCAACGCAGAAGCTGTGCGCGCGGCTGGGTATCGCACCGTCCGCCTTCGATATCATCGAACTCAACGAAGCTTTCGCCTCCCAGGGCATCGCCGTGCTCCGCACCCTCGGGATTCCCGAGGGTGCGGAGCATGTGAACCCGAATGGCGGGGCGATTGCGCTCGGCCATCCGCTCGGCATGTCGGGGGCGCGCATCACCGGCACCGCCGCGCTGGAGCTGAAGCTGCAGGGTGGCAAGCTGGCGCTTGCCACCATGTGCATCGGTGTCGGCCAAGGCATCGCCGTTGCGCTGGAGCGCGTCTGAGATAAATCCGGGGGAGGCTGGGCAACGCACGTGCCGCGCACCTTGAAGTGTCGAGGCCGTCACGGGCGATCTTCTCCGGCGGATATTGTCTATCCGCCCAGCGTCATCATCGTTTCTGATTGCCTCCGGACAGCCTCGATCACGGTTTCAACATCCATCGCATCTTCCTTCACGAAGTTCATGAACGACATGTTCATGGTGTTGAACAGGATGCGCCCGGTGACCTCGACATCGATGGCACCGCCGATGGAGCCTTGCCGTTTGAGCTTGGCCAGAAGCCGGCAAACCTGCTGGCAAAGCTTTTCGTCAAGTTGGCCGTAGTGACGACCCAGCCGCGATTCCGGATGCAGGATCGACATCGACATGGCGGCGCGCCACATCTCCTTGCTGAGGTAATGCAGGGAGTGCCGCAGATAGATGTCGAACAGCGCATCGACCGCATCGGCCGCCCGGGCGGGCGGCCTGGTAAGGACGCTCTCGCCCGCGCTGATGACCTCGTTCACCTCCAGGGAGACGACGGCGATCAGCACGTCGCCCTTGCTTTCGTAGTAGTTGTAGATGGTGCCGACCGAGACGCCGGCCTGCTCGGCGATGGTCTCGATCTTCACGCCCTCGAAGCCGAATTCGCGAAACAGCCGCGCTGCCGCCTCGACGATACGGCGGTCCCTGTCGATCTTCTGCCTTTGCCTCAATCCGGTCATCGCCAGGCAAATATGAATTGACTCATTTTTGAAGGCAATTCATATTTTTTCAGGATGCGATTTCGGAAATTGGACAGGGAGGAACCGATGTCTAACGAACGATCTTCATTCGCGGCCGGATGGGGCATGCTTGCCTTTTCGGTTTCCGTCCTGGCGTTTTCGCCGGCCCAGGCGGCGGAGGAGCTCAATGCTCTTGCATGGTGCGACAACACCGATCCGGCCCTCATCGAACCTTTCGAAAAGGCCAACGACGCCAAGGTCAACCTCAAGGTCTACGAGGGAACCGGTGCCGGGCTTTCAATTCTCGACCAGTCGCAACCGGGCGATTGGGACGTGATGGTCATCGATTCCATCGACGTGCAGCGTATCGCCCAGGAGCGTTTCCTGCCGCTTGCCGACGACAGCCTGCCGCTCGCCGATCAGTTCGCCGAAGTGCGCATGGACGACATTCTGGTGCTCGACGGCAAGCGCTACGCGGTGACGGAGAAATGGGGCTTCAACGCCATCTCCTACAACAGTAAGGCATTCTCGGCCGAAGATGTCTCGACGCTGGAGAAGCTCACCGATCCCAAGTTCAAGGGTCGCATTGCCATCTACGACTATTACCTGCCGGTGCTCGGCATGGCCTCGGTGGCGACCGGCACACCGACCAAAGATCTCAGTGAAGCAACGTTGGCTCCGGTCAAGGACCTGATGCTGAAGCTCAAGGCCAATTCCAAGCTGGTCGGCGAGGTTTCGGCAAGCCAGACCGCGCTTGCCACCGGTGAGGTGGACGTCGTGGTCGGCGCCGGCGAATGGGTGACGGCCGGCCTGCATGCCGAAAACCCGGATCTCGATTTCGTCATCCCCGAGGAAGGCGGCATCCTGTGGACGCAGTCGCTGGCCATCCTCAAGGACAGCAAGAAGGCCGATCTGGCGCTGAAGTTTGTCCAGCATGTGCTGAGCCCCGAAGGGCAGGCGGCGCTTGCCACGTCGTCCTGTTACTGGGGCATGCCGGCACAGAAGAATGCGGCGCTGAACGACGAGCAGAAGGCGACGCTCAAATTCTCGTCGGAGCAGCAGGCGAAGGATCTGGCGGCTTCGAACCGCTATCCCGCCCCTGACGCGGATCTAGACAAGAAGATGCAGGATCTGTGGAACGACGTGCTGCAGGCCAACTGAGGCAGGCACGGTTTCCGGCGCACCTTCGCGGCAGGAGCATCTTCCTGCCGCGGGCATCCTGATACAATCTTTTGTCGAGGTCACGAGACTGCGATGACCGGTTCCAAGATCAACTGGCACATGGTTTTGCTGGTCGGCCCGGCGGTACTGTTCACGGCGCTGTTTTTTCTGGTTCCGCTGATTGCGATGGCCGTCGCCTCCTTTACCGGCGGCGGCGGGCTTTCGCTCGACAACTACCGGCACTTCCTGACCCAGCCGAGCTATATACGGGCGCTGGTCAACTCGCTGGAGGTGACGCTGGTGGTTACGGGCATATCCGTGGTGGTTGCCTATCCGCTGGCCTGGGTGCTGGCCGAGCGCGTGCCGGAGCGCTGGCAGCGGGTGGCACTTATGCTGACCATCCTGCCGTTCTGGACCTCCTATGTGGTGCGCTCCTATAGCTGGCTGCTGCTTCTGGCCGAGCGTGGCGTCGTCAACCGGGCACTGCTGGCGAGCGGCCTGCTCGACCAGCCGCTGCAACTGGCCAATACCCGCACCGCGACGGTGATCGGCTTCATCCATTTCTTCATCATGCTGTTGACGCTCACCATCTATGCCAATTTCCGGCAATTGAGCCCAAGCTACCGCAAGGCGGCGGCCGATCTCGGCGCCAGCGGTTTGCAGACTTTCCTGCATGTCGTGCTGCCGCTGACGCTGCCCGGCATCATAGTCGGGGCGTTCCTGGCCTTCGTGCTGGCGATAGGCGATTATGTGACGCCGCAACTGTTAGGCGGTTCGAACGAACTGTTGATGCCGCAACTCATCATCCAGCAGATCGGCCGACGTGCCGACCTGCCGCTGGCCGCCGCTTTGTCGCTGATCCTGATGATCGTCATCTCCATCGTCTATCTCGCCTGCGCGCGCTGGCTCAAGCTGGAGCGGACATGACGCCATGAAGCGCTTCCTCGACCTGATCGCCGGCCTCTATGCGCTTGTCGCCTACGGCTTCATCTACCTGCCGATCGTGGTGCTGGTGCTGTTCTCCTTCCAGGCCAGCCGCTTCCCGCTGCCGCCTTTCACCGGGCCGTCGCTGCGTTGGTACGGCGAGGTGCTGGGCGATTCCAAATTCACCGGCGCGATGGTCAACTCGGTTGTCGTCGGCGTGGTCTCCTCGGCGGTCGCTGTGCTGCTCGGCTTCCTTGCCGCCTATGGCTGCGCACGCATGAGAGGCCGCCTCGGCGGGGCGATCCGCGCCCTTTTGATCGCGCCGCTGTCGGTCAGTTATCTCATCATCGGCATGGGATTGGTGGTGCTGTTCAATTGGGCCGGCGTGCCCAAATCGCTGTTAGCGGTCGGTATCGGCCATGTGGTGATCAACCTGCCGCTGTGCTTCGCCATCCTCTACAGCCAGATGAGCGATAACATCATCCGGCTGGAGCAGGCTGCCCGCGACCTTGGCGCACGTGAATGGCAGGTGCTGTCGCTGGTTGTCGCGCCGGTTCTGTGGCCGGCGCTGCTGGCGAGCTTCGTCCTGTCGCTCACCCTGTCGTGGGACGAGTTCCTGATCGCCTTCCTGCTCACCCGCTTCGAGACGACGCTGCCGGTCGAGATATGGACGCTGCTGCGCTCCGGCCTCAACCCCAAGGCAAACGCCATCGGAGCGGTGGTGTTCGGCGTCTCGATCCTGATGGTCGTTCTGGCCGAACTGGCGATCTTCGGCAAAGGAACGAAGAAATCATGAGCGCCCCGGTCGTCTCGATCCGCAATCTGTCCCATGCCTTCGGCGCGCTGACGGTGCTGCATGAGCTGTCGCTCGACATCCAGCCCGGCGAATATGTCGTGCTGCTGGGCCCGTCTGGCTCAGGCAAGACCACGCTTTTGTCCATCCTGGGCGGCTTCCTGCAACCGACGAACGGTGCAGTGCTGATCGATGGCCGGGATTGCACCCATATGCCGCCGGCCAAGCGCCCGACCACCACCGTGTTTCAGGACTATGCCTTGTTTCCGCATATGAGCGTCGGTGCCAATGTCGCCTTCGGCCTGCGCATGAACGGCGTGGCGAAAGCCGAGCGCCAGCGATTGGCCCGCGAAACGCTGGCGCTGGTCGGACTGGAGCAAGTGCTGGACAAGAGGCCGCATCAATTGTCCGGAGGCCAGCGTCAGCGCGTCGCGCTGGCCCGCGCGCTGGTGATGAAGCCGAGGCTTCTGCTGCTCGACGAGCCTCTGGGGGCGCTCGACCTCGGGCTGCGCCGGCAGATGCAGGAAGAGCTGAAGGCGATCCAGAAGCGGGTCGGCACCGCCTTCGTCCACGTCACCCACGATCAGGAGGAAGCCATGGCGCTGGCCGACCTGCTACTGGTCATGCAGGATGGCCGTATCGTCGACCAGGGAAACCCTGAACGCGTCTATACACAGCCCTCCACCCGTTTCAGCGCCACATTCATGGGCGAGAACACGCTTATCGACGCCGAGGTGACCGAGATATCGGGCACGACCGCGACCTTGCGCACGGCGCTCGGCACGCTGGCGCTCGACCGGCCGGGCATCCGCAAGGGCAAGGCGACCCTGACCGTGCGACCCGAGAACTTAAGGCTGGGAACCGCGCCATCGGGTCGTGTCTCGCTCGGCTCCGGCGAGGTCGCAGAAAGCGTGTTCCAAGGCAGCTATCGCAAGGCAGTGGTGCGAACAGGAAGCGGCGGGGATATCCTGCTGAAACTTCCTGTCGACATGCCGGTCAGGATCGGCGAGCGTGTCGAAGTGCATGCCGAGCCGCGTCACATCGGCCTGCTGCAGGAATAGGGACATCATGGCCGTGATCGCACAGAAGGACTGGTATGAGGTCGTCCGGTTCGCGGATGGCATAAGCCTGATCCACGAGCCCTGGATCAAGCCCTTCTTCCGCTGCAACATGTGGCACGTCAGCGGCCGCGACTTCGATCTTCTGGTCGATACCGGCCTCGGGCATTTTTCGTTGCGCGCCAATGTGCCGATGCTGCGGGGCGAAAAGCCGCTGGTCTGCGTGGCCAGCCATGCGCATTTCGATCATATCGGCAGCCACCACGAATTCGAGGAGCGCTGGATTCACGCCGCCGAAGCGGAAATCCTTGCCGATCCGAGACCGGAATGGACGCTGGCTGCCGGTTATGCGGACGAGGCCATGTTCATCGCACCGCCTGAAGGATGGGATACGAATGCCTATCGCGTAAAACCGGCACCGGCGACGAAGCTGCTTGTCGACGGCGACACGATCGACCTCGGCGATCGGCGCCTTGTCGTCATCCATACGCCGGGGCATTCACCGGGTGGCATCGCTCTCTATGAAGAGGCGACCGGCACCTTGATCGCCGGCGACATCGTCTATGACGGGGAATTGGTGACGGATACCTTTCATTCCGATCTCAACGACTACCGCCGTTCATTGGAACGGCTTATGCGTCTGCCGGTGACAATCGTGCATGGCGGGCATTTCGCCAGTTTTGGCAGGGCACGCCTCCGGCAGATAGCCGGTGCGTTTCTTTCACTGCACTGAAGATCATCGACAGCGGCTACGCACAGCGTTGAATATGGTGTTCAATCAGGGAAAGCAGCCTCTGATTGTCCACGGTTTGCAGGATGTGAACCGGCGCACCCTGCGGTGCCGACACCCCGACATCGAGCCGCAGGTTATCGCGCCCGTAGCGGCAGGTCATACCACGAGCTACGCCTTCCAACGCGACGTCCACAAAGTCGTCGATTCCGGTGGTCAATGAGGGATCGAGCAGCCAGGCGATGGTCAAGGCATCATGGATCCAGCATCCCGGCAAATTGCGGGTGCGCATGGAGTAATCGATCCATGGCCGCATGGTTTGCTCCAGATAGCTGCCGAGAACGCTCTTATACTGGGTGAGCCGGTCGAGATCGGCGTGCACCATCTGGGTTTGCGTCGTCACGTCCATGGGCACCAGGGTGATGGGCGCGCCGCTGGTCAACACCGCATGCGCCGCCTCGGGATCGATGCCGAAGTTGGTGTCCTTGAGATAACCGGGAACGTGGAACGCGCCGCCCATGATCACGATGCGCTTTACTGCGCCTATCATCTGCGGATAGAGCTGAAGCGCCAGTGCAACGTTGGTCAGCGGCCCGGTTGCCACCAACGTGATTTCGCCGGGGTTGTTGCAGATCAACTCGCCCATGGCGTAGGGGGCCATGGGCGCGGAACCGGGGCATGGCTGCGGCGCTTGAACATCGTCCCACAGCTTGTGCAACCCATGTCGATCGACGCCATGATCGAGCCGTTCACGCCATGGCGCAGGGGGCTCCAGCAGCGCGCGGGATGCGCCGCGCCAGACCGGCAGTGACTTCTCCAACCGCCGCACCAGATCGCAAGCCACCGCATAACCGACTTCGCTCGGCGTGTTGCCGGCCACCGTCGTGATCATCTCCAATGAGATCTGCGGCGCGGCGAAGGCCAATGCCAGCGCCAGGCCGTCATCCACATTGGCACCGGCGATGCCGTTTCCCGGATCGCAGTCGATGATCACACGCATAGGTTCACTTTTGTCAGCTTGATGGTTCATGTCCAGAACAGCCGCACGACTCGCCCACCTGCAAATCGAACTTGAATTCGGTATGACGGATTTCCCCATCCCAGTTCTTCAGCATGTCGATTGCTGCACGGGCCATGTTCTCTATCGGCTGGCGCACGGCAGTCAGCGACGGAACGGTGTAGAGGGATTGCTCGGTGCTGTTAAAGCTGACCAGGGCCAGATCCTGCGGCACCCGTAACCCATGTTCCGCCAGCGCACGCAGGCAGCCTATCGCCTGCTGCTCGTTGGTGGCGAAAAGGGCGCGCGGCATGGGGCCGGCCAACATGCGGCGGGCGGCCTCATAGCCACCCGCGCGGGTGTAGTCCGTGGAAAAGATCCACGCCGGATTCACTTCCTGCCGGTCCTCTTCCAATGCCTGTTGCCAGCCGCGAATACGATCCTGGGTATTGAGCATCTCGCGCGGGCCACAAATGATGCCGATACCCCGGTAGCCGTGCCCGGTAAGATGCCGGGTCACCTGATAGGCGGCTTGCTCTTCATTGACGTGGATCATGCTGACATCCAGCCCGAGGTTGACCTGGTCCAGCATGACGCACGGGGTGCCATTCGCCCGGATCAGGTCGATATAGGGATGACGGTCCACGCTGGTGTAGATCAGCCCGTCGACCTGGCGTTGCAGCAGGTTGTTGATCAGCTCGCGTTCGCGCTCGCGTTCGTCGCCCGAATCGCCCAGAAGCAGCACCTTGCCGTCGGCGAAGGCTTCCCGTTGCAGGGCATGGGCCATCGACGCAATAAACGGGTTGGCGATGTTGGGCACCACGAGGCCATAGGTCTGCGTGCTGCCCGAAGCCAGCGCCCGGGCGATGCCGTTGGGGCGGTAGCCGGTTTTCTTGATCGCCGCCAGCACCCGGTGCCGGGTGGCATCCGCCACCGGGCGTGGGCCGTTGTTGATGACATAGCTGACCACCGCCACCGACGTGCCGGCTTCCTTGGCGACTTCGGCACGTGTTATGCGCCGGGGAGGGGATCGGGTCATGGGCTGCTTGTCACATCAACGACGGAATCAAGGATTGCCGGACAGCATAAGACGTTGCGGCCCGAAAATCCTTGGCGGAAAACGGGCCGCTCCACGTCGAATTCCGATCAAATCGCGTCTTCAGGCAGGTTGAGATCCCTCCCGCGGGTCTCCGGCGCAAAGAAGGTGGTGACAAACCCGATCCCCGCCATCAGTGCGAAATAGGCAGCGATGGGCCACCAGTGGCCGGTGAACGACAAAAGGGCAGACGCCACCAGCGGCGCCGTGCCGCCCGAGAGGATGGAGCCCAATTCCTTGGCAAACGCCATCTTGGTATAGCGGTTGGTCACGCCGAACAGCTCCACGCCCCAGGCGGCCTGCACGCCGAAGATGCCCAGCGAGGCAAGCCCCATGCCGGTGATGATGGTCGGAATGACGATCCATGGCTCACGGCTGTCCAGCAGCATGAATGCCGGGAACGCGTAGATGATCAGCAGCAGGCAGAACCAGCGATAGACGATGCGGCGGCCGAAACGGTCCGAGAGCCAGCCGGCCAGCGGAATAATGGCGAACCCCAGGATCGAGGCGATGAATACCGCAACGGTCGGCACGGACTTGTCGACCATCAGCACCTTGGCCACGTATCCGATGATGAAGCCCTGGGCCAGGTAGGAAGGGCCGTTCTCGCCTATGCGCAGACCGACCATGATCCAGAATGCCCTGGTGCGCTGCCAGAAGCTGCGGGTGTCCTGTTTATGCGTTTCCTGCCCGCGCCTGAGCGCTTCCTCCCGTTCCGCCTGCAACTGGGCCTTCTGGCGTTCGAACACCGGCGTTTCGCGCATGTGACGGCGGATGAACAAGGCGGCCGCAGCAATCAGCATGCTGCCGAGGAACGGAATGCGCCAGCCCCAGCTCATGAGGCTCTCTTTGTCCATTTGCAGCACGATCAGCCACACCAGCGATGCCAACAGCGTTCCGCTGTTGGAGCCGAGGGCGATTATGGAGGAAACCAGTCCCCGGCGCTTTACCGGCGCGTATTCGCCCAACATGACGGTGCCACCGGAAAGCTCCGCGCCGGCACCCAATCCTTGGGCAAAGCGCAGGATAACCAGGCATGTCGGTGCCCAGACGCCGATCTGAGCGTAACTTGGAATCAGGCCGATCAGGGTGGTGGAAAGTCCCATCAGGGCGATGGTAGCGACCATAACCACCTTGCGGCCGTGGCGGTCGCCGATCCAGCCGAACAAAAGGGCACCGATGGGGCGGGCGACAAAGCCGACCGAATAGGCGGCGAAACTGGAAAGCAGCGCCATGACCGGCGTGGCTTCCGGGAAAAAGACGTCGCCGAAAATGATGCCGGCCGCCAGGCCATAAAGGGCAAAATCGGCGTATTCCATGGTGGTGCCCAACCAGCAGGAGAAGGTCGCGCGCCAAAAGTCACGGCGACCTTCCTGTGTGGACAGGCGCTCCTGCGCCGCATGGTGATCGTCTTGCAAGTCCATAGACGGAGAAAAGGTGCTCATCGGGCCTCCCTGGGATTGAGCTGCCGGTATCCGGCCCCTACCACGATTGCCCAGCCCAATATTCTACGCGCGTAGATTATTCAAGTTAAATATTGGCGGGCGGGATAGGCGAGCCCGCGCCTGCCGGAACGTGCGGCGTCGCCGGGTATTTCGTCGGGCCAGTGGCGCTCTGGAGGCAGAGCACCAAGTTGTGCCGATATCCGACCAAGGCATGGCCATTGGGGGCATCATCCAAAAGTCTGACCGCGATTCGTTTTGCGCATGCCCCGCGCCACACCTCCACAATTAGCTTGACTCAAAAGCTGATGGATGAATTAATAACTAACAGGGAGTTATTAATATGCATGCCGTCAGCGCCAACGACCTTCGCCGTTTTAATCGCAGCCGGGTTCTGACCGAGTTGATGCTGGGCGACGCGCGGTCCAGGCCGGAATTGGCCCAGCACCTGGGCCTCTCGCTGATGGCTGTCGTCAGGATCGTCAAGGAATTGCACGAAGTCGGGCTGATTGATGAGGGGGAGGGGCGCATGATCCGTTCCGAGTCGCCGGGCCGACCGGCGGCGGAGCTGCGCGTCAATTCGCGTGGCGGCTACGTGCTGGGATTCGTTATCAATGCTCTTGAGCAATCTGTTACGCTTTCCGACCTTTGCGGACGGCAGGTTGCCTGTGATGCGCTCAAGCACGTTACGGCACTGGACGGTGAAGGCACCGTACTCGAATTTATAGAGTGCGCGCGCCGGCAGATGCGTGCGGCCGGTGTGGATCCGTTACGGGTCCTGGGGGTCGGCATTGCCACAACCGGCCAAGTCGATCGCCAGCGGGGGGTACTCGTGGAGGCCCCTTATCTGGGGTGGGCGCAGATCGAGCTCGCTCGGGCCGTCGAGAGCTCGCTCGGAGTTCCCGCTGTCGTTGACGGTACCGCCAACACGCTGCTCGCTGCAGAATGGCGGGTCGCGGAAAAAAGCATGCAGGATGCTCTGCTCTTCCATATCGGGTTCGGCATCGGTTGCGGCGTTCTGATCGACGGGCGGATCGCAAAAGGAGCGACGTTGAATGTCGGGCAGTTCGGCCACGCTCCCATGGGCGACAAAAATCGTGTGTGCTCCTGCGGGTCGCGGGGCTGCCTCAATACAGTCGCATCCGGGTGGGCGGCGTTGGCCGATTTGGGCGAAATCCGCAGCCAAGTCGCGACCGCCGAGGAATTCCAGCGCTACCGCCCGCTTCTGACGGAGTTGCTCTCGCGTGCTGACGCCGGGGAGGAGACGGCGCATAAGGCACTTCGCGAGGCAGGACGGCGATTTGGTGAGGCGGTGAGGGTTCTCAAGGTTACGCTGGACCCGGCGCGGATCTTGCTGGCGGGCCCGGTCGGGAAGCACCCTGCTTTCCTGGAGGGGGCTCAAGACGGAGCCAGGGAAGATGCCGGTTCGCTTCTCGTCAGTTGCGAGATCGATCTTCGCAGCGCAGCCGCCTCGCTTGCTCTGGATGAATTTGTCCTGTCGTCGCGATTTCCGCTTGAACGTCTGAGGAGCGCTCGCCGCCGGGTGGCGGTACATTCTTCAGTCGCGAAGGCGCGATGAAGGCCCACTGCATAACGATTGGCGCGCCGTTTGATCAGTACGAGGGGTCTATCGACGATTATTGTTAGAATGCCGTCAATACAGCGGGAGAGTAGATGCGGATCACGTTGTCCAAAGTTGAAATAGAGAAATACGCTAACACCTACGACTACACGGAAGACGAGACGCTGTGTTTGCTAATGGGCGAAGCCCAGAAGCGCGGTTTTATGACGCGTAACGACCTTGAGGCGGTCGCGAAGTGGAAATGGCGCGGCGGTCGAACTCGCCAACTGGCAGCTGAGAATTCAGAGGAAGAAGTCCGTGAGATAACTCAGATCGCATTTGCAGCGAAGAGTGAACGATTGAGGATTGGCGCTCTACTGGCTTTGCGCGGTGTGCAGTGGCCCATGGCGAGTGTGATCCTGCATTTCGCTTTCCCCGATAAATACCCCATTCTTGATATACGGGCGATGAAATCGGTCGGCGGTTCCACATTCTATACCTTTGAGAAGTGGATCGCCTATACGGCACTCTGCCGGCAGAAGGCGACGGCTGAAAATGTTACGCTGCGCACTTTGGACTGAGCGCTGTGGAGTGCTGACAAAACCCAGAATCCGAGAAGGCGGAAAACGCCACTGGCCCGTACATGACTTAGCGGGAGTTTGGGGGCTTTCAGCCGTTTTCGCCAGCTTCTATAGCAGCTTGCACCAGAGCGAAGAGCCGGTGATAAAGATAATCGACCTGGCTGTGACTGGTTATCGCTTCACGATCCGTTTCTGAATGACGAATGCGAAGCTGATTTCCGAGGTCAGTGAGCGCAACCGCATCTTGCTCCAGCGCTGCGCGAAGCCGAGGCGAATTGGGCCCGGATAACGAATCGAGCAGGGACGAAATACCAGCCTTCTTTGCCATTCCGTTTCGGGTCTTCAGGCGCTCCCAGGCATCCCACAAGGCTTCTAGAGATTCGCGCCGTATATCGAGGTCGGCATCGAGAAACTTGCGGCGCGACTTATCGAGCAGCTGATCAAGTTCAGAATCTCCAGTGCGGAAAGCGGCGCGGGAAAGAGTGTCGGCAAGTGCCAATGGCGCAAGACGAATGATCTCACCGCTCTCGCTGAGCTCAAAAACAAGGCCATTGCGGCGGAAGATGCGGTTGATTGCTTCACGAAATTCGGCGCGTCCGCTTTCGACGTCGAAACTGAGGTGATGATGTCCGAAATAGGAGTGGTATGAACCTTCGATGGGCTTACCCATAGCCCGCCAGCAGAATTCGATCATGTCGAGCGCGTCGGGCATAGACGGCATAGCTGCGTTCGGTCGCCACGGCTGCTCGTCAAGATTCGGAATTTCCGAGCGCATCACATCCCAAAATGCGGTCTCGTCAGTGCCGGTCGTACCGCGCCCATCGGGGCACGCGGCAGGAAACAGCGCACCGAAAGAGCCATCCTCGACACGGCTGCGGATTATTGCGCGGATGCCGCCCCAGACGGCTTCGTTGATTGTATCGCGGTCGCGAGGCAGCGCGCCGGTTTCTCGTTCGCTGAAATAACTCATGCGGCAATAGCCTTAAGGAGGCGCGTCACAATATCGGATGCCTCGCGCTGGCGGAGAGCGCGGGCATCTTTGGCGTCGGCGTCGTTGTCTTCTCCCATCTCGAACTTCGCGACAGCCACGGGTCCACTCTTCTTGTAGCCTTCTGTATCGGCATCATCCGTGAAGTGCGTGGCCAAGAGTCCGAGAACTTCCGCAACAACTTCTTTGTGCTTACCTTCAAGAGCAGCCTTGAACTTAGCGGCAGCGGCCTCGATCCCGTCGTCGAAATGCTCAAGGCAGTAGACCAGATCGTGAGCGTCCTTGCGCTCGTCTCGTTGATCCACGGCATATGCCTTTAGGCAGGTAAACGCGACCAGGTCGGCATAGTGAAGATTGACGGTCGCAATGCCGTTCTCGCCCAGCAACTCGGCCTTAATCTCCCTTGTCTCATGGTGGTCGAAAACGATTGATGAGTGTGGGATGTTTAATGCTGAGACGTTGCCATCGGTTGGCAATTCCATCACCTTACCGCCCGATTTATCGGGATCGTCGGCCAGCAGTTCGACGATGACTTTTATCCCGCCCGTGAACACTTCCCAGCGCCAGGAGACGGCTTTTCCTGCGCTGTTTGTTGCGCGGGCAAAGCCCAGCTTTTTGAAGTTATCTTCTAGCGTGTGATACGCGTCCGTATCAGATAACATTTGAAGCTGAATGACGACATCCAGATCACCCGTTCCGGCGTGGGCTGGAATATGTGGTGGCCGTTTCGTGATAAGGTACCGGGGAGTGAGGCCGCCAATCAGATAGATGGAGTCCCGCCACGGCCCAAGGCCCCGGATCAGAGTCACAAGGACTCTCTCGCAGTTTTCCGTGACTTTAGGATCGTACCCTTCGGCTGTTGTGGGTTTCGTCATAATCAGATCCTCAGTAATTCTTTTCGCAAATGTTCGGCCATATCGCGGGCTCGCCCTTCACCGCGCAGAAGGTCCAGATAGACCTGCACAGGACTTGCGAGCCAGACGCCGTCAATCTTTTCTTTGAACAGGAATTCGCCATGCGTCTTTGTTTCGAGAATGTCGACATTTGCGCCTTCGGTGACTAGGCGCGCATCAAAATCGGCTAGCATCTGCTCGACACCGCGCACGGGGGAGACGCGTATCGCAAGACGCGAGTAACTCGATAGGAAAGGGGTGTAGCGCTGTGCAGCCGCCTCCTGGGTCAGAGCGTATTCAACACCCTCACTCTCACAGTGCATCGCAATACGGCCCACCAAGGCTGACAAATCGCCGCCCGGCACGTAGAAGCGGCGGCGAGGCAACTGCCGCCGTGAGGCCTGTATCTGCGTTTTCCACTCATCTAAGAGTCCCCGGGCGTTAGAAAGACGGCGCTCCTTCGAGGGGCCCTGGCCACGGGCCGATACCCATTCCATCTTCTCCAGCCCTGTGAGGGTTTCCGAAGCGGTGGCGGGGGACACTTCCGCTATTTGGGAGAGCTCTGTCACGCCCAGCCAATCTTCTCGCTTCATGAGCAGCGCGTGCAGAACCTGTGAGCGCTTCCCAGTAAAGAAAGAGCGGACGGATTTTTCGAGTGTCTTCGGAACGGGGCGCTCAATGTATAGGTAAACTCTTTTGCCCGGAACAAATAGGCTTCCGCCGGTATCAAAAAATCCCACGCTCTCAGCTTGTAGCAGCTTGCGCGCTCCCTCTGAGATCGACTCAGCTGCAACCAGAGGGATGGCCGGGAATTCTGGCTTGTGAGTATATGCATTACGGACTTCATGCAGTTGCCACAGCAATTGCCGGACATCGCGGGGGTAGACAGACTTCCTGATTTCGACAAGGAGCACGACTTCCTTGCCTGCGATTTCTACATCAATAGCTGCATCGATACGCCGCCCCGAGCTACTTATCGGCGTTTCGGCCCTGGTAGTCGCAGCGTGCACATGGGGCAGCGATACTAGAGCTGCCATCAGCGCTTCCAGCGTTCGACTATCCCCTTCAGCGCCTTCAATCATCCCCGATGTGCCTTTTTCGCTGCGCAGTGAATAAGCGTATTTTGCCGAAAATTCGCTCACGGGTCAATATTCACTGTGCAGCGAATATCGAAGAATGGCCCTAGAGAGCCACTAAACGCAGGCACATCAGAGGCTTAGCAGGGCTCAAGGGACGGTGCGATATCAAGACATCAGCCCGGAGGTCGATAAATTATATCGGAAAAACAATGAGATACGAGTTCCCAGCTTCATCCTGTCCGGCGCGCCAATCCACCTTCATGCAGGCGACCCAGCTCGGCACTCCTTACGCGACATGGAAGATCGGCTTCAACTCACCGCTTGCCGTACCTTGCCATGAACCACCTTACGGCACGATCACTGCAATCGACCTGAAGAGCCGCCAGATCGCCTGGCAAATTCCGGCAGGAACGCTGAAGGATACGGGCCCGCTCGGGATCAAGACCGGTTTGAACATACCGGTTGGCATGCCGACGCTTGGCGGTCCGATCATCACGGCCGGGGGCGTGACATTTTTTGCCGGCACACAGGACTACTATCTGCGTGCCATCGACACGCGCACCGGCCAAGAATTATGGAAAGGCCGCCTGCCGGTAGGTGCTCAGACCACGCCAATGACCTATGTTTCTCCCACTAGCGGCCGCCAGTTCGTGGTGGTTTCGGCTGGCGGCGCCCGCCAATCCCCTGACCGCGGTGACTACGTGATCGCTTATGCGCTTCCAAAGGAATAGGGACCCGGACAGCTTCGGTCCCTGGCCAAAGTCTTTCCCTCTCCGCCAGACAACGCTTGCCTGCTCGATGCCGGCGCCGTTGAAGGTCGTCGGCCGTGCGCATCCGGAGGATCTTTAGTCGCATCTTACGGGGGTCAATCCATTCTGAGCCTGTAGCCGATGCCCGTCTCCGTCAGGATATGGCGCGGCTGCTCGGGGTTGGCCTCGATCTTCTGACGAAGCTGGCGGACATAGATGCGCAGATACTGCACATCCGTTTCGCCGCCCCAGATCTCGTTCATCAGCATGCGATGGGTGAGCACTTTGCCGGCATGGGCGACCAGCATGCGCAGGATATCGTACTCCTTCGGCGTGAGCTTCACCTCGTCGCCGCGCAGGCGCACGATGCGACGCACCAGATCCACCTCGAGATCGCCGCTGCGGAAGACCGGCTGTTCACCTTGCTGTTGCAGCCGGTGCCTCAGCGCTGCCCGGATGCGGGCGAAAAGCTCCGCCGTGCCGAACGGCTTCGTTACATAGTCGTCGGCACCCAGATCGAGGGCCTCGACCTTGCCCTTCTCGTCGGCGCGGCTCGACAGCACCAGGATCGGCACGGCGTTGCCGCCATTCCGCAGGGCGCGGATCACCTCCAGCCCGTCCATATCGGGCAGGCCAAGATCGAGGATGACCAGGTCGGGGCGGGCGTGATCCACTTCGGCGAGCGCGCTGCGTCCATCGCCAGCTTCAATCACCTGAAAGCCTTGCGAACCCACGCTGGTGCGCAACAGCCTGCGGATCGGCGGTTCGTCGTCGACGATCAGGATCGTGGGGGCATTCGCGTTCATGGCGCGGTCTCCGGTTTGACGGCGTCCGGCACCGGCAGGGAAATGGTGAAGACGGCGCCGTGCCCGCCAGCCCTGTTGCCCGCCTCGATCGTCCCGCCCATGGCTTCGACGAAGCCGCGGCAGATGGCAAGGCCAAGCCCGGTGCCGGCGCGCTGGCTGTCCGATTTGCGCACGCGATAGAACTTGTCGAAGACGCGGCCCAGTTCCGGTTGCGGAATGCCTGGCCCTTCGTCCAGCACCTGGAGACGAACCGACATTCCCTCGCGCCGGCCCGCGACGCGGATCGCCGTTCCAGCCGGGGCGTATTTCGAAGCATTGTCGAGAAGGTTGAACAGAACCTGCTCGAACAGGACAGGGTCGAGCCTCACCATGGGCAGGTCTGGCGCCAGTGCAGTCTCGACCCGATGGTCGGCCAGAATTCGTTCCGCCCGCCGCAGCGTGCTGCCGACCACCTCGCTCACGTCCACCAACCCCATGTTGGGCATCAGCGCGCCCGATTCCAGCTTGGTCATGTCGAGCAGGTTCGCGATGAAGCGGTTCAGCCGCTCCGCCTCCTCCTGAATGGTGGAAAGTAGCGCCTTGCGATCATCCAGCGTCAGCTCCGGCAGCGCCGCCAGACCGTCCGCGGCCCCGAGGATGGAGGCGAGCGGCGTCCTCAGATCATGCGAGATGGAGGTGAGCAGCGCCGCCTGCAGGCGGTCGCGTTCGGCGGCCCGCTGCGCCTTGTCGAATTCCTCCGACAGATTGATGCGCTCGATGGCCAGGGCCGCCTGATCCGACAGGGCATCGAGCAGGCGCTGCTCGTCCGGCGTCAGGATCGGGCCCTGCTTGTCGCAGTCGATGCCGACCACCGCGACCGGGCCACGCCCCGTTCGCATCGGTAGGAACAGGCGCCTAGCTCCCGGCAGGGTGTCGGCACCGCGTCCAGCCGGCCGGTTGCTTTCCCACGACCATTTCGCGGCCGCCAGGTCGGCCTCCTCGGCGACGTCCTCGGGTGGCCAGGCGGTCTTGAGTTCGAGAGATCCATTCTCCGGCAGAAAGAGCACGACCCTGACCTTGAGCATGGAGGCCACCTGGGAGGAAATCGCCCACAGCAGGTCATCCATCGAAGCGATGCCCGCCAGTTTGCGGCTGAAGAGATACAGGTCCTCAGTGGTCCGGGCGCGCTGGCGGGCCACCATGGCCTGCGCGCGCACGCTGGCCGTCAGGTTGGAGGCGACCAGGGCCACCACCAGGAAGAAGAACAGCGCCACCACGTTCTCGGGGTCAGCGATGGTGACGCTGTAATAGGGAGGCAGGAAGAACAGGTTGAAGGCAAGCACGCTGAGCAGACTGGCGAACAACGCAGCACCCAGGCCGAAGACGACGGCGCTGATCAGCACGGCGGTGAGGAAGACCAGCGCGACGTTTTGCACGTCGAGGAAACGGTCGAGCACTTCACCGCAGCCGAGCGCGACGGCGACCAGCCCGGCGCTGACCAGATAGGGCCGCACCTCGAACGGTGCCGTGGCCGGGCGCGTATTGACACTCTTGGCCGTCGGCGTATCCCGTTCGTCGCCGGTGACGACATGAACGGCGACGTTGCCCGCCTGCCGCACGATCTCGTAGGTGATCGAGCCGAAAAGCAGTTCGTGCAGGCGCGAGCGTTCGCTGCGGCCGATGACGATGTGGCTGAAATTGTTCTTTGCCGCATAGTCGAGAATTTCTCCGGCGAGTTCGCGGCCGGGTACCGTCACCGCCTCGCCACCCAGCCGCTCGGTCATGCGCAGGGCCGCTGCGATGCGGTCGCGTGCCGCCTCGCCAAGCCGCAGCGCGCGCGGCGTCTCGACATAGAGCGCAGTCCAGGGCGCACGCAGCCGTTCCGCCATCCGCCGCGCATAGCGCACGAGCGCGGCCGCCTTGGGATGCTCGTTGACGACGACCAGAACGCGGTCGCCGGCCGACCACGGGCCGGAGATCGCGTGCGCCTGCATATGGGTGAGCAACTGCTGGTCGACCCGTTGCGCGGTGCGGCGCAGCGCCAGCTCCCGCAACGCCGTCAGATTGCCGGGCGAGAAATAGTGGGACAGCGCGCGCTCGGCCGTTTTCGGGACGTAAACCTTGCCCTCTCTCAGCCGCTGGATCAGGTCGGTTGGCGTAAGGTCGATGACCTCGATCTCGTCGGCGCGGTCGAGGAAGGCGTCGGGCACGGTCTCGCGCACGCGGATGCGGGTGATCTGCTGGACGACGTCGTTGAGGCTTTCCAGATGCTGGATGTTGACGGCCGTATAGACGTCGATGCCCGCGGCAAGCAGGTCCTCGACGTCCTGATAGCGCTTCGGATGCCGGCTTCCCGGCGCATTCGTATGCGCCAGCTCGTCGACCAGAACCAGCGCCGGCTTGCGCGCCAGTATGGCGTCGAGGTCCATTTCCTCCAGATGCCGGCCGTTATAGTGGACCTGCCTGAGCGGGACGATCTCGAAGCCGTGCACAAGTGCTTCGGTTTCGGCGCGCCCATGCGTTTCAATCAGGCCGATGACGACATCGACACCGGCGCGGCGCTGGGCGGCGGCACTCAGCAGCATCTCATATGTCTTGCCGACGCCGGGCGCGGCGCCAAGGAACACCTTCAGGTGGCCGCGTGTTTCCTTCGCCGCCTCCATGAGCAAGGCCACCGGATCGGGACGCCTGTCCTGGCTGTTCTGGTCTGGCATTTCGGGTCCGTTCACCGTATCATCGTCCGGGCCAAAAGCGGCCATGCCGCGCCAGAATCCTCGCCGCTCCACGATTCGGCAAGATCGAGGGGCACGCTCCCCCCTTACTTAGTGCCTGTCGCGTCCAGTGCCAGATTGAGCTGAAGCACATTCACCACGGGTTCCCCGATCAGCCCGAGCCAGCGTGGCTCCGTGCCGGCCTCCACCACTGCGCGCACGGCGTCTTCGGGAAGCCCACGCGCCCTGGCGATCCGGGGCACCTGGAACAGCGCCGCCTGCGGCGTCAGGTGCGGGTCGAGCCCGCTGCCGGAGTTCGTCACGAGATCGACCGGTACCGGTGCGGCCGGATTTTGCCCCGCCAGTGTCTCGGCATCCGCCTTCACCCGTGCGATCAGCTTTGCGCTCGTCGGGCCGAGATTGGAACCGCCGGAAAGGGCCGCGTCGTAGCCGTCGCCGGCAGCCGAGGGGCGGGGGCGGAAGTAGCCCTCGCCGGAGAAGTTCTGGCCGATCAGCGTCGAGCCGACGATGCGGCCATCGCGCTCGATCAGGCTTCCGTCGGCCCGGGCGGGGAACACCGCCTGCGCCAGGCCGGTGACGGCGAGCGGATAGAGGAGGCCGGTGATCACGGTGAATGCCACGATCATGAACAGGGCGGGGCGGATATGGGCAAGCATGTCGATTGTCCTTCAAACGAGGCCGGCGGCGTTCAGCGAAATGTCGATCGCCTTGATGCCGACGAAGGGAATCAAGACGCCGCCGAGGCCATAGACGAGGAGGTTGCGCCGCAGCAGCGCGCCGGCGCCGATGGCACGGTACTTAACGCCCCTCAGGGCCAACGGGATCAGCGCGACGATGACCAGCGCGTTGAAGATGATGGCCGACAGGATGGCGCTTTCGGGCGAGCCGAGGCGCATGACGTTGAGTGCCTGGAGCTGCGGGTAGAAGGCAACGAACATGGCCGGGATGATGGCGAAGTACTTCGCGACGTCGTTGGCGATGGAGAAAGTGGTCAGCGAGCCACGCGTCATCAGCAATTGCTTGCCGATCTCCACCACCTCGATCAGCTTGGTCGGGTCGGAATCCAGATCCACCATGTTGCCGGCCTCGCGCGCGGCCACGGTTCCCGTGTTCATGGCCACCCCGACATCGGCCTGGGCGAGCGCCGGGGCGTCGTTGGTGCCGTCGCCGCACATCGCCACCAGCTTGCCCTTGGCCTGCTCGGCGCGGATCAGGTCGAGCTTGTTTTCCGGTGTCGCCTGGGCGAGGAAGTCGTCGACGCCGGCTTCGGCGGCGATGGCGGCCGCGGTCATCGGATTGTCGCCGGTGATCATCACCGTGCGGATGCCCATCTGGCGCAAGGCGGCGAAGCGTTCGCGGATGCCGCCCTTGACGATATCCTTCAGGTGAACGATGCCGAGCAGCCGGCCGTCGCGCGCCACCGCCAGCGGAGTGCCGCCGGACTTGGCCACGCCTTCGGCGATCTTTTGGAGCTCGCGTGAGGAATCGCGTGCCTTGCCGGTCCGATCGCTCGCCGTATCGAGATGGGCGAGCATGGCATCGACCGCGCCCTTGCGGATGGAGCTGCCCTCGATGTCGACCCCGCTCATGCGCGTCTGCGCCGTGAACGGCACGAACTGGGCGTGCAACTGGCCCATGTCGCGCCCTCTGATGCCGTATTTCTCCTTGGCGAGCACGACGATCGAGCGGCCTTCCGGCGTCTCGTCGGCCAGCGAGGAGAGCTGCGCGGCGTCGGCAAGTTCCTGCTCGCCAACGCCCGCCAGCGGCAGGAACTCCGTTGCCTGGCGGTTGCCGAGGGTGATGGTGCCGGTCTTGTCGAGCAGCAGCGTGTCGACGTCGCCGGCGGCCTCCACCGCGCGGCCCGACATGGCCAGTACATTGAAGCGCACCAGCCGGTCCATGCCGGCGATGCCGATCGCCGACAGCAGGGCCCCGATGGTGGTCGGGATCAGGGTCACGAACAGCGCCACCAGCGCCACGACCGGGATCGAGCCGCCGGCATAGGTGGCGAAACTCGGAATGGTCGCCACCGCCAGCACGAAGATGATGGTCATGCCGGCAAGCAGGATGTTGAGCGCGATCTCGTTGGGCGTCTTCTGGCGCTGCGCCCCTTCCACCAGCGCAATCATGCGGTCGAGGAAGGTGGAGCCGGCGGCGGCGGTGATGCGCACCTTGATCTGGTCGGACAGCACCTGGGTGCCGCCGGTGACGGCTGAGCGGTCGCCGCCGGATTCGCGGATGACGGGCGCCGACTCGCCGGTGATCGCCGCCTCGTTGACCGAAGCGACGCCCTCGATCACCTCACCGTCGGAGGGGATGATGTCGCCCGCTTCGACCACGACCACGTCGTCGACCTTGAGGCTGGTGGCCGGCACCAGCTCGTAGGTCGATTCATCGGGGGCGAGGCGCTTGGCGTCGGTCTGGGTGCGAGTTTGGCGCAGGGCGTCGGCCTGGGCCTTGCCACGGCCCTCGGCGACCGCTTCCGCGAAATTGGCGAACAGCAGCGTGAACCAGAGCCAGACGATGATCTGGAAGGAGAAGCCGAGCTGTGCGCCGCCGGTCAGGAAGTCGCGGACGAAGATCAGCGTGGTCAGCGCCGCCACCACCTCCACGACGAACATGACCGGGTTGCGGATCTGCGACCGGGGATGGAGCTTGGCGAAGGCCGAGCGCATGGCCGGCCAGATGATGTCGGGGTCGAAAACGCTGATGTCTGCGGGCTTTGCCATGATGGTCTCCTGTCGCGCCACGCCTAGAAGGACTGCCCGGCGAGCATGGCGAAATGCTCCACCACGGGGCCGACGGCGAGCGCCGGGAAATAGGTCAGGCCGCCGACGATCAGCACGACGCCGACAAGCAGGCCGACGAACAATCCGCCATCGGTGGGGAATGTGCCGATCGAGGCCGGCACAGTCTTCTTCGTCGCCAGCGAGCCGGCGATCGCCATCACCGGCACGATGACCAGGAAGCGGCCCATCAGCATCGCCAGGCCGATGGTCACGTTGTACCAGGGCGTGTTGGCGGACAGGCCGGCGAACGCGCTGCCATTGTTGGCCGCACCGGACGTGTAGGCGTAGAGGACCTCCGAATAGCCATGCGGGCCGGCATTGGCGAGCGAGGCGAGCCCGCTGGGTAGCACGATGGCGAGGGCGGTGAAGCCGACAATGGCGAGCGGCAGCGACAGCACGGCCAGCATCGTCATCTTGACCTCCTTGGCCTCGATTTTCTTGCCGACATATTCGGGCGTGCGGCCCACCATCAGGCCGGCGATGAAGATGGCCAGGATGACGAACAAAAGCATGCCGTAGAGACCCGCCCCGACGCCGCCGATGATGACCTCGCCAAGCTGCATGTTGACCAGCGGGACGAGGCCGCCGAGGGGCATGAAGCTGTCCAGCATGGCGTTGACCGCGCCGCACGAGGCGGCGGTGGTCACGACCGCGAACAGGGCCGACATGGCGATGCCGAAGCGCACCTCCTTGCCCTCCATGTTGCCGCCTTCGATGCCGAGCGCGGCGAAGGCCGGATTGCCGTTGGCCTCGGCCCAGTAGGCCACTGCGACGCCGGCGAGGAACAGCACGCCCATGGCCGCGAAGATCGCCCAACCCTGCCGCTCGTCGCCGACCATACGGCCGAAGACGTTGGTGAGGGCGGCGCCGATGGCGAAGATCGACACCATCTGGACGAGGTTGGTGAGCGCCGTCGGGTTCTCGAAGGGATGCGCCGAATTGGCGTTGAAGAAGCCGCCGCCATTGGTGCCGAGCATCTTGATCGCCAGTTGCGAGGCGGTGGGGCCGACCGCGATGGTCTGCTTTGCGCCTTCCAGCGTGGTCGCCTGGATATAGGCGCCGAGCGTCTGGGTGACGCCCTGGCTGACGTAGAACAGGGCGCACAGGATGGACAGCGGCAGCAGAATGTAGAGCGTGGCGCGGGTCAGGTCGGCCCAGAAATTGCCGACCGTTTGCGCCGAGGCGCGCGAGAAGCCGCGGATCAGGGCCATGGCGACCGCGATGCCCGTGGCGGCAGAGACGAAGTTCTGCACCGTCAGGCCGGCCATCTGGACGAGGTAGCCCATGGTGCTTTCGCCGCCATAGCCCTGCCAGTTGGTGTTGGTGACGAAGCTGACGGCGGTGTTGAAGGCGGAATCGGGGGCGACGGCCCCCATCTGCATGGGGTTGCCCGGCAGCAGGCCCTGCACCCTTTGCAGCGCGAACAGAAACACGAAGCCAGCCGCATTGAAGGCGAGCATCGCCACCGTATAGGCGAGCCAATGCTGCTCGCGCCGCTGGTTCACGCCGGCACCCGCGTAGAGAAGCCTTTCGACGGGCCCGAGCAGCGGTGCCAGCAAGGTGCGCTCGCCTTCCATCACCCGCGCGATATAGCCGCCGAGCGGCCGTGCCAGCGCCACCACGATGGCGCAGAAGAGTGCAATCTGGATCCAGCCATTGAAGGTCATGATGGCCTCAGAAACGTTCGGGGCGGATAAGGGCATAGACGAGGTAGGCGAGGATGAACGCGGCCACGAGGCCGCCCGTCGCATAGTCGAGGATCATGGTGTTTCCCCTCACAGCGGTTCACTGCCGATGCCGTAGAGGATCGACAGGACAAAGAAGCCGAGGCCGATGGCCAGCATGGTGATATCGAGCATTGAGCCGTTCTCCGGGGCTCATGCGCTGTCCCGGCAGGGCAACGTATGAGCTGTGTTCAGCCCCGGGAAATTGATGGGAACGGCATATATTTTCGAGAGAGGCCGCCGCCGGCCCTCATAGTATTTTCATATATGGACCGGCCGGTTGCGGCTGATTTGGGTCAGAGCCGCCGCGGGAACGGTACGTATCGGAAGCTTCCGGCTTGCCGGCACAGTTCAATTTCTTCTGTCGCTGCGGCTGCCCGGAAAGAGCAACTCGACAAAGCTCTCGGCTGTCGGCTGGGGCTCATGGTTCGCCAAGCCCGGACGCTCGTTGGCCTCGATGAAGACATAGTCCGGCGCGGCCGGATCCCTAACCATGAAGTCTATACCGACAACGGGGATGTCGATCGCGTTCGCGGCGGTGCAGGCGGCTTCCACGAGGGCCGGATGCACGCTGGCCGTGACATCGTGGATCGACCCGCCGGTATGAAGGTTGGCCGCCTTGCGTACGGTGATTTCGCGGCCTTCCTCCAGCACCGTGTCGAGGTCGAGCCCCTGCTCGGCAAGGCAACGGTCCGTTTCCGCATCGAGCGGAATGCGGCTTTCTCCACCGGTCGCCGCCGCACGCCGGCGCGATTGCAGCTTGATGAGGCTGCGAATGTCGGTGGCACCGTCGCCGATCACGCGGGGAGGGCAGCGCACGGCGGCGGCGACAAGCTTGTAGCCGATAATCACCAGCCGCAGATCGGTGCCGGTGAAGCAGGCTTCCAGCAGTACCCGCTCGCAGACCTGGCGAGCCATGGCAATCGCTTCTTCCAGTGCCTCCATCGTCGTGATGCCGACCGAGATGCCGCGACCCTGCTCGCCGCGTGCGGGCTTGACCACGACCTTGCCATGTCTGGCGAGGAAGGTCGCAAGGGCCTTGCGGTCCTCGCCCGCCTCGATCTGGTCGGGAACGCTGAGGCCTGCCGTGGAAACGACCCGGCGGGTGATGGCCTTGTCGTCGCAGATCGACATGGCGACACCCGAGGTCAGTTCCGAAAGACTTTCGCGGCAATGGATCGACCGCCCCCCATAGGACAGGCGAAAGAAGCCGCCCTCGGCATCGGTGATCTCGACATGGATGCCGCGCCGCGTCGCCTCGTCGACGATCAGCCGCGCATAGGGGTTGAGCGCATCATAGGACTGGTGGGGTATGGCGAAGAACTTCTCGTTGATGGCGTTCTTTCGCTTGACCGCAAAAAGCGGCATACGGCGGAATTTGAGCTTTTCGTAGAGTTTGATCGCAAGCGCATTGTCGTGCAGGACCGACAGATCGATGTGCGAAAGGCCGCGCGCCTGGAAATGCTCGGCCAGCTTGCGCACCAGTTTCTCGCCAATACCGGGCTGGCGAGCCTGCGGATGCACGGCAAGGCACCAGAGCGATGCGCCGCACTCCGGATCGCCGAACAGCCGCTGGTGATCGATCCCCGTGACCGTGCCAACGATTTCGCCCGTCGCGTCATCCTGAGCCAGAAAATAGGTGACGGACCGGTTGTCGCGCTCGGAAGAAAGGAAGTCCGACCGGATCTGTACCATGCCGCAGGCGGCATACACATGGTTGATGCCCTCGCCATCGGCCTCGCTGGCGAGCCGGCGAATGGTGATGCCGCGTGTGCGGCGCGTTTGGGGCCGATAGGTCGAAAGGTCGAGCCGATAGGTATGCGAGGGGTCGAGGAAGATTTCCTGGGGTGCGTGGGCGAGCAGCACATGCGGATCGCGTACATAGAAGGCGATGTCGCGACTGGACGGCGCTTCCTTGCTCAATTCCGAAAGCAATGCCTCGTCGCCGGCAAAGGTCTGGGCGAAGAGGAGGCGGCCCCAGCCGCAATCCAGCACCACGTTCTTCCCCGGTTTGGCGGAAGGCTCGGGCCGGCCGGTCTGCCGTCCCGGCTGGGCGCGGGTTCTGAGCCGCGTCAGCCGGTGGGTGACGGCTTTCGTCCCCTTGTTGCGGTGGCTCGCCGCGGTCCTGTCTTTTGTCTTCGTCATCCTACACTCCCTGCTCCTGGAGCCACATTTCCAGAAGCCCGGCCTGCCACAGCTCCGAACCCCGCAAGGGCGTGATGTGGTCGGACGGATTTGCGAACAGGCGCTGGAGGTAGTCCTGCCGGAAGAGGCCACGATCCCGCGCTTTTCCCGAGTTGAGGACATCGCGGATCATATCGAGATAGGGGCCGGCGATGTATTTGAGCTGCGGCACCGGAAAATAGCCCTTCTTGCGGTCGATCACCTCGCTTGGCACGACCTTGCGCGCCACATCCTTGAGGATGCCCTTGCCCCCGTCGCGCAATTTCTCTTCCGGCGGGATGCGCGCGGCAAGCTCCACCAGCTCATGGTCGAGGAAGGGCACCCGTGCCTCCAGTCCCCAGGCCATGGTCATGTTGTCGACGCGCTTGACAGGATCGTCCACCAGCATAATCGTGCTGTCGAGGCGCAGCGCCTGGTCCACCGGTGTGTCGGCGCCATCGCGCAGCAGATGCTCGTTCAAAAGGTCCGCGCTGACATCATGCTCGACGATCCACTCGTCCGAGAGCTGCGTCGCCAGCGTCGCGTGCGAACGGTCGCGGAAGGCTTTGCCGTAGTCGGCAACGACATCGTTGGAGTTCATGAGCGGCGGGTACCAGTGGTAACCGCCGAAGACCTCGTCGGCGCCCTGACCCGACTGCACGACCTTGATGTGCTTCGAAACCTCCTTCGACAGCAGGTAGAAGCCGACATTGTCGTAGGAAACCATGGGTTCGGACATGGCGGCGATGGTGCCGGGCAGGGCATCCATCAAGCCGGCGGAGGGCACGAAAATCTTTTGGTGATCGGTGCCGAAATGACTGGCGATAAGATCGGAATAGACGAACTCGTCGCCCTTTTCACCGTTCGCCTCCTCGAAGCCGACGGAAAAGGTCATCAGGTCGTGCTGGCCGGCTTCGGCGAGCAGGCCGACGATCAGGCTGGAATCGACGCCGCCGGACAGGAGCACGCCGACGGGTACGTCCGCAATCATGCGGCGCTTGACGGCGATACGCAGCGCGTCCAGCAGATGCTCCTGCCATTCCTCGCGCGTCATGGCGGCATCGCCGGACCGGCGTGCATAGGGCGGATCCCAATAGCGGCGATCCACGAAAGCGCCGTCGCGGTCATAGATGCGGATGGTTGCCGGTGGCAGCTTGCGCACACCGTTGAGGATGGTGCGCGGTGGCGGCACGACCGCGTGAAACGTCATGTAGTTGTGCAGGGCTGCGGGATCGATCGACGTGTCGATTCCGCCGGTCTTTACGATCGCCGGCAAGGTCGACGCGAAACGCAGACCGCCCTCGATGCCGGCCAGGTAAAGCGGTTTGATGCCGAAGCGATCGCGTGCCATCACCAGACGACCGGTATCACGCTCGTGGATGACGAAGGCGAACATGCCGTGGAAGCGCGAGACGCAATCCTCGCCCCAAGCATGCCAGGCCTTGAGGATCACCTCGGTATCGCCATCGGAGAAGAAGCGGTAGCCCTTACCCTCCAGCTCGGACCGCAGCTCGCGAAAGTTATAGATGCAGCCGTTGAAGACGAGCGACAGGCCAAGGTCCGGATCGACCATCGGTTGCTGCGATTTGTCGGAGAGGTCGAGGATTTGCAATCGCCGGTGTCCCAATCCCACATTGCCGCGCACGACTACTCCCGATGCATCGGGCCCGCGAGGCGCGAGCACGTCCGCCATGATCGAGACTGCCGCCACCGACGGCGAACCGCCGTCGAACCTGACTTCTCCACAAATTCCACACATGAACCGGGTCTAAACCTCCATCGTTGGTACCCTGTATGACGTCAGGGCCGTGGAGAGTTCCACGGCCCTGCGCCTATGAAATACAATGTCATACGCGCCGTTATGTTCCCTGGCGCTCATCAATCGGCCGTAGTGGCCCCTGCGATCGCCTCCGCGCGCGCCAGCATGTAGGCCTCGGCAAAGGCCATGTGCTCCGCGGCGATACGGCGGGCATCTTCCGCGCGGCCGTCCTTCAGGGCGGCCATGAGGCGATACTGGAAGGAAAGCCCTTCCTCACGCGAGACGGCCGATTCATCGGCATAGATCCGCCGCGCGGCAGGGAGTTCGCGCAGAAGATTGTGCATCAGGCCGCTGAGGAAACCGAGCAGCGGGTTGGGGCAGAATTGCGCGAGCTGCGAATGGAAATCGAGCTCGGCGACGCGCTGGCGGTACTGCTCCTCCAGATCGCCGGGCGGATGATCGTAGAGCCTGATCGTGCTTTCCAGCAATGCGAGTTGCTCACCCGTCACCCGGCCCGCCAGCAGGGCGGCGACTTCAGGCTCGAGGATCTTGCGGATGGCATAGATGTCCGAAAGGCTCGGCTGGTCGAAGAAGAAATGCGTCGACAACAGTTCCATCGCGTGCTGCGCGGAAGGCTTCGCCACGAAGGCACCGCCACCCGGTCCGCTGCGTGTGAAGATGAGGCCCTGTGTCTCAAGCGCCTTCATCGCCTCGCGCACCGTGCCTTTCGCCGCCTTGAAGCGGTCGATTAGGACGAGTTCCTGCGGCAGTCGGTCGCCGGGGGCGAGGCCTTCCGAACGGATGTATTCCTTCATCCGGTCGGCGATGGCCTCCGGCCGGCGTTTGGTCTTGCCGGCGGGCGTGAACAGGCGCTTGCTGTCCTCGCCCGCCAACTTTCTGGTTTCCCTTGAACCGGCCATGGTCGTCACTTCCTGCTGATGCGCGGAGCGCTTGCGACAAGCTGCCGGGTATAGGCATGTTCGGGATGGGCAAAAAGCCGGCTTGCCGGAGCCGTCTCCACCACTTCGCCGAGATACATCACGGCGACCCGGTCGGATATCGCCTCGACCACGGCGAGGTCGTGGCTGATGAAGAGATAGGACAGGTCGAAGCGCGCCTTCAGGTCCCGAAGCAGAAGCAGAACCTGCGCCTGGACGGAAACATCGAGCGCGCTGACGGGCTCGTCGAGCACCATGATTTCGGCTTCAGCCGCCAGTGCCCGAGCAATGGCGATGCGTTGCGCCTGGCCGCCGGAAAACTCGTGCGGATAGCGCGACAGCGTGTCTTGGGACAGCTCGACCGCATCGAGCAGTTCCTGCATGCGGGCCCTGCGACGGGGGGGCTCGTAGCCGCACAGCAAGCGCATGGGCGCGTCGAGAATGTCGTGGATTGTCTTTCTCGGGTTGAGCGAGGCCACCGGATCCTGAAAGACATACTGGATCATTTTGCCGAAGGCGCGCGGACCTTCGCGGCGCAATTCCGAGGCATCGCGCCCGCCGATCCGCATGGTGCCGGACGTCGGCGTTTCCAGGCCGACGAGCATGCGCGCGAGCGTGCTCTTGCCCGAACCGCTTTCGCCGACCACGGCAAGCGTTTCGCCGCGCGCGACGGCGAGCGAAACCGAACGGACGGCCTTCACCTCGTGCCGGGCCTGCCCGAACAGGCCTCTTCCACCGCCGAAGGTCTTGGTGAGGCCGAGGATTTCGATCGCAGCGGCGGTCATGGGACCACCTCCCGCCGGCCGGCGAAAATTCCGGCAACCCGGTCCAGAAAGCGTTCGCCTGTGCCGAGTTCAGGCACGCAGGCGATCAGCCGCTTGGTATAGGGATGCTGCGGATCGGTGAGTATCTCACCGGTACTTCCCGTCTCGACGATCTCGCCGTCCTTCATCACTGCGACCCGGTCGCAGATTTCCGAAACCACCCCGAAGTCATGGGTAATGAAGAGCAGAGCCATCCCGCGCTCGCGCTGAAGATTGCGCAGCAGCTCCAGAATGCGCGCCTGGACAGTCACGTCGAGGGCGGTTGTCGGCTCGTCGGCGACGATGACGTCCGGATCGTTGGCGAGTGCCATGGCGATGCCCACGCGCTGGCGCTGGCCACCGGAAAGCTGGTGGGGATAATGAGCCGCGCGCTCGCGCGCGTCGGGGATGCCGACCTTGTCCAGAAGCTCGACCGCCTTCTTGCGGCAGTCTGCGGCTCCAATCCGTTGGTGTGCGGAAATCGCCTCCTCCACCTGCCTGCCGACCGGATACATCGGATGAAGCGTCGTCAGCGGGTCCTGGAAGACGTAGGCGACGCGACGACCGCGGCTGGCGATCAGCTTGGTCTGCGGCAGGGCGAGAACTTCCTCATTGCCGAGATAGATCGCGCCGTTCGTGATCACGCCCGGCGGTGAGGCCACGAGCCCCATGATCGAAAGAGCCGTAACGCTTTTACCCGAGCCGCTCTCGCCGATAAGGCCGAGGCATTCGCCGGGCTCGACATGGAGCGACACGCCCCTGACGGCCAATTCCGTCTTTCGCCCGCGCCGGAAGCCGGTTTCCAGCCCCTCGATCGAAAGCGAGGCTTCCGGTGTGTCGTTCGCCGGCCTTGAGCGGTCGCTTGCGACCTCGGTGACCGGGCCTGGCCGGGCGAGCGCGCCGGAGCGCAGGCGCGGGTCCAGCACGTCGCGGATGCCGTCGCCGAGGACGTTGAGGCTGATGACAATCAGGAAGATCATGACGCCGGGCATGATCGAAACATGCGGTGCGGTGAAGAGTTGCGCCCGTCCTTCGCCGAGCATCGAGCCGAGGTCGGCTTGCGGAGGCTGGGCGCCGAGGCCGAGGAAGCTCAGCCCCGCCGTTTCCAGGATCATCCACCCCGCTGTCGTCGACATGGTGATGACGATCACCGGCAGGACGTTCGGCAGAATCTCGCTCAGGAGGATGGACAGGTGCCCCTTGCCCGAAAGCCGCGCGGCATCGACGAATTCGCGGTGGGCATAACCGAGCGTCACGCCTCGCACATTGCGGGCGAAGAAGGGGATGTTGACGACAGCGATGGCATAGAGCGCATTCATCAGTCCCGGCCCCAGGGCCGCGACGATGGCAAGCGCCAGCAGGATGTAGGGAAAGGCCATCAGCATGTCGATGCCGCGCATCATGACGTTGTCGGTGCGTCCGCCGGCATAGCCCGCCACGATGCCGATCACCGAGCCGACGATGGCGGCGATCAGGGTCGCGGCAAATCCGACGGCAATGGAGACGCGGGTGCCCCACAGCAGGCGGCTCAGAATATCGCGGCCGAGTTGATCCGTTCCCAGCAGGTGGCCCGCCTCCAACACCGGCTTCAGGCGCATGGCCGGTGCTGTGGCATCGGGGTCGGGCAGGGGAAGCAGGGGTACAAACATGACAAGCAGGCCAATCAGCGCGAGCAGTACCAGGCCCGCCGTGGCCAGCCGGTTGTTCAGCAGAAGCTGCCATGAGGTGAGCCGAGCGCCTGCCTCGGCGGCCGTCGTTTCGGCAAGCGCGCTCATGTGCGGATCCTTGGATCGAGCAGGGATTGCACGATGTCGGCAAGCAGGTTGAAGAGCACGTAGCTCGCCGCCACGATCAGGACGCCACCCTGCACGAGAAGGATGTCACGCGTTGAAATCGCCTTCACCAGCATTGCGCCGATGCCGGGCCATTGGAATACCGTCTCGATATAGACGGCGCCGCCGAGCACGAAACCGGCCTGGATGCCGATGACGGGAATGACGCTGACCAGTGCGGCCCGGAAGGCGTGGCCGTAGATCACGCGCCGTTCGGGGAGGCCCTTGGCGCGGGCCGTCCTGACATAGTCCTGTCTCAGGACCTCCAGCATGGCCCCACGTGTCAGCCGTGCGATGACGCCGGCGGCGATGACGGCAAGCGTGGCGGCCGGCAGGAGCAGGTGAAGGAGGAGGTCCTTGAAGGTGCCGCCGCCATAGACGGCAAACATGCCCGAGGCGGGAAGCAGGCGCCAATGGACGGCGAAGAGATAGATGAGGAGGAGGCCCAGCCAGAAGGAAGGCACCGAGATGCCGGCCAGCACAAGGTAGGTGATGATGCGGTCGGCCCAGCCAAACTGCCGCACCGCCGAGACGATACCCGCCAAAAGGCCGATTACCGAGCACAGCAGCAAGGACACGCCGGCCAGCACCAGCGTTGCCTGGAACCGCTCGAGCACTTCATCCAGCACCGGTCGGTTCAGCGCGAAAGAACGGCCGAAGTCGCCGTGCAGCAGATTGCCGATCCAGATCAGATATTGGTGGACAAGGGGCTTGTCGAGCCCGAGATCGCGATTGATCCGCTCGACGTTTTCCGGCGTGGCATAGGCACCGAGGATGGCTGTCGCCGTGTCTCCGGGGATCAGTGCCATCACCAGGAAGACGATGACGGACAGGCCGAACATGACGGGCACGACAGCGATCAGGCGCTTGAGGATATAGGCCGGCATGGGGAGCCCGGGAGTTTCCTTGGCTGGCGCCGCCGGCGGTCGGGGGCCGGCGGCTGGTTGAGGGGGCGGCTCTACTGCTTGGCCACGCCACGCAGGTCGAGCAGGAACGAGGGCTGCAACTGAAAGTCCTGAACGCCCGCGGTCGTCACGGCGTTCTGCTTCCAGTTGGCGACGAACAGCCAGGGTGCATCCTCGTGCACGATCTGCTGGATCTCTCCGTAGAGCTTGCCCCGTTCGGCCTGGTCCGTCGCTTTACGCGCCTTTTCCAGCAGCTCGTCGACCTTAGGGTTGGAATAATAACCCGAGTTGAACCCGCCCTTGTCGGGCATGGCATCCGTGCGCAAGGTAAGATAGGGCACGGTGTCCGGATCGTTTGTCATCCAGGCCATCTCGGCCATGTCGGCCTTGCCCTCCAGCCCCGGATTGACGCGGCCGAGGAAGGTGTTCCACTCGTAGGTCTCGATCTTCACCGCGAAGCCGACGGCCTGCAGGTCCGCCTGGATCGCCGCGCCCATGGTGATCGGATCGAGCATGCCGGAACCGCCCTCGGTGACATAGAAGGTCAACCGCGGCTTCTCGGCGCCCGCTTCGGCCAACAGCGCCTTGGCCTTTTCCGGATCGTAAGGATAGGGTTCAACCGCGCGCTCCACCCAGTTGAAGGCCGGCGGGATAGGCCCCGCCGCAACCGTCGCCGTGCCCTGCAGCACGTCATTGACGAGCGTTTCCTTGTTCACCGCGTAGTTCGCGGCTTGCCGCACCCGCTTGTCGGCGAACGGCCCGCTCTTGGCATTGAGGATGGCGAACCAGACATGCGGGCCGGCCTGTTCGGCCACCGTGAAATTGGCGTCCTGCTTGAAGGTGGCGAGATTGTCCGGCGGAACCTCGACCATGACATCGATGCCGCCGGCCATCATTTCGGCAACACGCGTATTAGCGTCGGTGATCGGGCGGAAGACGACGGCTTCCAGATTCGCCGCACCGTCCCAGTAGTCAGGGTTGCGATCGATCACGACACGCTGGTTCGACAACCATTCGACGAATTTGAACGGACCGGTGCCGGAGGGGTGGCGGCCATAGTCCTTGCCGTATTGCTCCACGGCGGCCGGCGAGACGATCAGCCCGGTCGGATAGGCAAGGTTGGAGAGGAATGGCGCGAAGGCTTCCTTCAGCTTGAACTCGACCGTGTGCGGATCGACTACGTTTACCGCCTCGATCGACGAAAAGTTGAAGGAGAGGGGAAATGGCCCGGTGTCGTAGAACGGGTGGTCCTCACGAAGCATGCGGTCGAAGTTGAATTTCACCGCGTCGGCATCGAAATCGGAGCCGTCATGGAACTTCACGCCCTGGCGCAGCTTGAACGTGTAGGTTCTGCCATCCTCGGAAATGTCCCAGCTCTCGGCAAGGGCCGGCTCGACTTCGAGCGTACCGTCCTTGAAGCGGACGAGGCCGTCATAGACATTGACGAGGATGCGGAAGTCGTTCGTCGCCGTCACCGTATGGGGATCGAGAGACTGCGGCTCGGCGATCTGCCCGACAACCAGAACGCCCGGGGGAGTCTGCGCGGCGACGGGGGAAATCATGCTGCCTGCAAGGGCGATTGCGACCGCTGCAACAGCGCTCCGAAACAGCCTCTTCATGGGGAAGATCCTTTCGATTTGGCATCTTTCGTATGGAATATTTATTCGTATAAATTATGTTGAGTCAATAATTTATCATTATAAAATTAGATGACAGCGGCTTTCCGCGCCTCTTGCCCCGATGGATGAGCTCGATTGTCCGAGCCTGCGGAGGCATCTCCAGTCAAAGCGCGCGGCCGTGCCGCGTCCGCGATTTCGGCGGACAAGAAGCCGGAGCGTTTTGCCATTCGAGGGAGAAGCGGAACGGCCCTAGGACCGGGCCTGTTCGTCGGCCTTGAGGTCCTGCTTGGCCTCGTGAACCTTCTGGTGCGTGAAGCCACGCAGGCCCGAGACTTCCTCGGCATCGCGCTCGATCTGCACTTCGCTTGCCACATAGTGGATCGTCAGGCGCGCGAGCGAGATCAGCGCCTGAAGGTGGATGCGTTCATAACCGTGCGACCCATCGACACCAAAGGTGAGGAGGGCGGTGCGCACGTCGTGCCCGGCCTCGACGGCGGAAGCGGCGTCGGAGCGATAATGGCGAAAGACATCCTTCTGAACCTGGATGGCGTGCTCGCCACAAAGCTCGTGAAGCTTCTTCGACAGATGATAGTCGAAGGGGCCGGTCTGGTCGGCCATGGCAAGCGTTACGCCAAACTCCTGCGAATTCTGGCCGGTTGCGGTCGTACCGTTATCGATGGCAACGAGCGAGGCGATCTCCGGCACCAGCACCGCCGAAGCCCCGACGCCGACCTCCTCGCCGATGGTGAAGAGCCAGTAGGTGTCGACGGGCGTTTCGATCTTCGCGCGCTGCATCGCTTCGAGTGCCGCCAGCATGACCGCGACGCCCGCCTTGTCGTCCAGGTGGCGGGAGACGATGAAGCCGTTGTCGAGAAATTCCGGCTGTGGATCGATGGCGACGATGTCGCCGACGTCGATGCCGAGCTGGAGGAGATCGTCACGCTGGTGCGTCAAGGCATCTACGCGCAATTCCACATGAGGCCAGCCCACCGGCTGCGTATCGACCTCTTCGTTGAACGTGTGCCCCGATGCCTTCAGCGGGAGGATGGTTCCGCGATAGGTGCCCCTGGAGGAAAAGATCGAGGCGCGGGCCCCCTCGGCAAAGCGCGCCGACCAGTGGCCGATGGAGACCAGCTCCAGCCGGCCGTTCTCCTTCAGTGCCTTGACCTGCGCGCCCAGCGTATCGAGATGGGAGACGATGCCGCGCGCTGGTCGCTGGGCAGCCCCTGGCCTCAATGCGCGGATTGCGCCGCGGCGGGTGAGCTTGACCTCGAGGCCGAGACGTTCGAGTTCGCGCGCCGTATAGCGCACCGCTTCGTCGGTGAAGCCGGTCGGGCTCGGGATGTCGAGCAGGGCTTTCAGGCGGCTGGTCAGATAATCGGGGTCGATCGTCCGCGGATTCTGCATGCGGGTCTTGTCGCAATCAGCGCCCCCGGCGTCAAGCAGCCGGAGGGAAAGGGCGGCATGCCCTGGTGAGCCGGCTTGGGTGACATTGTTTTTGTCACGCATTGCCACCGCAGCGATTCGGGATCGGTGCCACCGCTTTCAGTACGATCACCTGATCCATTCTTCAGCGTTTCCGCCGGTGGGCGATCAAAATCACCGCTGGCCTTTGCAGAGGCTTGCGATGCCACATCGGATGGAGGCCTCGTTCTCCGGATCGTGTTCAGTGGCGCCGGGCCATATGGGCGCTCTGCATATCTCTTGCACGGCGCGAATTTCATCAGAAAACCTGATCAATCTGAAAGATTAACTCGATTTTCTGGCAGCACGATATCGGTATTCTCCTGCGCAGGAGACACATGATGCTGAATGAAACCATGCTTTACAGGACTTCTGTCGCCGCCCCGCGGCAGAAGATTGCGCGAATCTCGATCCATGATCTGAAGGGCATCCCGATCACACCACCGCCCTTTCGCGATCGCCCCAGCACCGAGGGCGCGCTTCTTCTGGAAATGGAGACCAATGATGGCGTCATCGGCTGGTCAACGAGCGGTTACACCCATCCCGTGGCGATCGACCTGATCGAAAAATACCTTGCGCCTCGCATCATCGAGGAAGGCGTTGATCCTTTCCGCACCGATCGGATACCCCAGCTTTTCGACCGCCACACCTGGGAGCGCCCGCTGGGTCGCGTGCTGGTCTCGGCGATGGCGATGATCGATATCGCCTGCTGGGACATCAAGGGGAAGACGACCGGCCGCCCGGTGCATCACCTGATCGGCGGCGCTCGCGATCGCGTGCCGGTCTATATCACCCATGGGGCGGCCTATGACGGCGCGCCGGTCTACAGCCGCGAGGAGTTGGCGGCGGAAGCAGCCCACCTCGTTTCGCTGGGCTACACTCACCTGAAGAACACCGTCGGCAGGCAGGCGATCCCCGATCCCGTCGACGACTATTATCGCATGGCGGCGATGCGCGAGGCGGTCGGTCCCGATGTGAAGCTTTCCATGGATGGAAATCTGCGCATGTCGCTTCCCGATGCCGTACGCCTGTGCAAGCTCTGCGAGGAACTCGACATCACCTTCATCGAGGAGCCCGTGCATTATAACGAGCCGCGCAATCTGGCGCATCTGCGCAGCCAGACCCGCATCCGCGTGGCCGCGGCCGAAAACGAGCACTACAAGGCACGCGATTATCTGGAGGCAGGGGCCGTCGACTATCTGCAGCCCAACATCAACAATGACGGCGGGTTGACTGCAAGCCTCAGGATCGCCGCGCAGGCCCACGCCTACAATGTGCCGCTCAGCCACGGCAACGGCAATGGCCCTCACAACATCGCGCTGCATGCAGGCGTTCTGAACGGCGGCCTTGTGGAATACCACTTCCACAAGTGGATGACCTACAACGCGCTGTTCGAGGATGTTCCGCAGCCCGACAAAGGTTGGTTGAACGTCTCGCAGGAGCCCGGCTTCGGTCTGGAGCCGAAAGCCGGGCTCATCGAGGAGTACAAACGCAACAAGTAGTGTATTGAGCCAGCCGGTGGCGCGCAGGTTCCGCCGGCAGAAGCAATTTTTTGGGAGGTAAAGGATGCTGAAGCGCGTTTCCACATTTGCAGTCGCACTCGCCGCCTGTGGCGTCTTCGCCACGGCCGCTATCGCCGCCGATTATCCGGAGCGGGACGTCACGCTGATCGTGCAATCCTCGCCCGGCGGCGGTTCGGATATCATCGCCCGGACCATCGCGGGCATCGTCAACGACGGGAAGCTGAGCCCCACCCAGATGCTGGTGGAGAACAAGCCCGGGGGCGGCGGCGCCATCGCCTACAATTACGTGGCCCAGCGCAAGGGCGACGCCTACGTCATGGGCACCATCGCCACGAGCTTCTTCGTGGCACCTCTGATGGGTCAGTCACCCGCCAAGGTGGAGGACTTCCAGCCCATCGCCGTCATTGCCGGCGATCCCTTCATTCTCGTCGCGGAAGCCAAGTCGGGCATTGCGACGCTGGACGACGTCAAGGCAAGGAAAACGCTGCGTATCGGCAATACCGGCCCCGTGACCGATCCGGCACTTCTGGCGGTTTCGCTCGGCAACGAACTCGGCGTGGAAGTGCGTCCGGTTCCCTTCAATGGCGATGGCGAAGTGACCACCGCGCTCCTCGGCGGCCATATCGACCTGCAATTCGGCAATGCGTCGGAAGTCATGTCGCAGATCGAGGCCGGCCGTGTGAAACCGATCGCCGTGACCTCTCCGGAAAGGCTCGCATCGCTGCCGGACGTGCCGACCTTCAAGGAGCTTGGTTCGAATATCGAGCTGATGCTCTATCGCGGCGTGGTGATGCCGAAGGACGTGCCGGAAGAGGCGGTCGCGTTCTGGCAGGACGTGATGAAGAAAGTTTCCGAAAGCGATACCTGGAAAACCCAGTATGTGGAGCGGAACAACTCCGTGCCACTTTATTGGGATGCGGAGGAGTTCGCGGCGAAAATCCCCGAGATCAGCAAGCTTTACGCCGATTACCTCAAGACCATCGAAAAATAGCCCGTCCGGGCGTTCCGAAAAACCGACGGCTGGCCCTGCCGGTCGTCGGCTTCCGGAGCACATCGTCGTATCGTGAGAATTGGGAGGATGCGAATGCGGACGCCTACGGCCGAGAAACTGTTCACGTCGCTTTTTGCCGTTTTTGCCGTCTTCGTCGTCTGGCAATCCTGGCGCTACGAGATCTTTTCGAGCACCATTACCGGGCCGGGCTTCTTTCCGGCAATCGCGGGCGCACTCATGCTGGTCAGCACCGGCGCCTCGCTTTTTTCGCAGAAGAAGACCGCCAAAAGCGGGCATGATACGGAAGGAGCGGGGAATGCCACCGAACCCGGAATTCGCGTCGAAATGCTTCGCGTGGTCCTGCTTGTCGGGCTTACCGCGCTGTTCATCGTGGCTGCTCCCATCGTGGGCATGGTCGCGCTCACCCCCTTCTATGTCTTCGCCTGCTTCCTGTCGCTGACGCCCGATTTCAGGCCCGTGCGCCTTGCCATCGGCGTGGCGACGGCAATCACCTTCACGGTGCTGGCATGGGCGATCTTTGACAGAGCCCTCGGCGTTCCGATGCCGCGCGGGCTGTTCTGAGGAAACCGGGATGGAAATCTTCTCCGACCTCTTCCAGGGCCTGTCGGTCGCCCTGAGCGGGCCGATGCTGCTGGCGACCCTGCTGGGTGTTCTGCTCGGCCTTGCCATCGGCGTGTTGCCGGCAATGGGGCCGCCGGCCGCCCTTGCGATCCTGCTTCCCATCGTCGTGTCGTTCCCGCCGGCGGTGGCCGTCGCCGGGCTTGCCGGCGTCTATTACGGCGCGATGTATGGCGGCGCGGTCACCTCGATCCTGCTCGGCATTCCCGGCGAAAGCGCGGCCATGATGACCACGCTGGACGGCTATCCGATGGCGAAGAAGGGCGAGGCGGGGCGGGCGCTGGGCATCGCGACCTTCGCCTCCTTCGTTGGCGGTTTCGTCGCCATCTTCCTGTTCACCGCCATTGCCGCGCCCTTCGCGGAGTTCGCCCTGCGCTTCGGGCCCATCGAGATGACGGCCCTCATGGTCATGACACTGATCTTCTCCACCTCCCTGGGCGGGGAAGACAGGGCGAAGGGCTTTGCGGCCCTCGGCTTCGGCCTGTGGCTGGGCTGCATCGGGCTCGACATCGTCAGCGGATCGCCGCGCTTCAATTTCGGAACCTTCGAATTGCTGGAGGGCATCGAATTCACCGTCATCGCCATCGGCATGTACGGCGTGGGCGAAATCCTCGCGAGCGTCAATGAAACCGCGCCCAAGGTCGCGCGGACGCGCTATTCGCTGAGGGCGCTTCTTCCGCGAGCGAGCGATATGATCACGACATGGAAGGATCTGGGCGTCGGCTCGATCATCGGCTTCGTCGTCGGCGTTCTGCCCGGCGCTGGGGCGACGGCGGCCACCATCTTCTCCTATTCCTTCTCGAAGAAGATTTCCCGCCATCCTGAAAAATTCGGGCAGGGCGCACCAGAAGGCATTGCCTCTCCCGAGGCCGCCAACAATTCGGCTTCCTATGCCGCCATGATCCCTCTCTTCACCCTTGGCATACCGGGTTCGGGAACCACAGCGATCATGCTCGGCGGGCTGCTGATGCTGGGCCTCCAGCCCGGGCCGCTGCTGTTCGAGCAGAACCCCGATTTCGTCTGGCCGGTGATCGGCACCTTCTACACCGGCAATCTGATGCTGGTGGTGCTGACGATCCTGCTGACGCCGCTGCTCGCCTCGCTGGTCTTCATCCCCGCCGCCTATCTCTTTCCCATCGTGATGGGCATCGTCGTCTACGGCGTGTTCAGCGTGAACTATTCCTTCTTCGATCTTGGCATGGCGATGGGCTTCGGCGTGCTCGGGTATCTTTTCCGCAAGTTTGGTTACCCCTCCGTGCCGGTACTTCTCGGATTGGTGCTCGGACCTATTCTGGAACAGAATGTGCGGCGCTCCCTCATCATGTCGGATGGCGATGTCGGCATCTTCGCCAGCAGCGCAATCTCGATCGTCTTCCTGCTGCTTTCCGTCGGGCTTCTGCTCCTGCCGCTGTTCAAATGGGCCAAGGACCGGTTGAGGAAGGCTAGCGCCTGAGTGCGGGCATTTCCGGTGAAAGGCGCGCCCCGCTTGATGGCAGGGCGCGCCATGTCTATGAGGGGGTCGGCCAGGCAGTTCACGTCTGGCGGCGGCCAGACCACTCATCCGGAGCGACTATGATCAGACCCCGGACCGTTCAGGATCTCACCCACGTCAATCTCAAGCTGATCAACACCTTCGTCTGTGTTGCCGAGTTTGGCTCCTTTCACGCGGCCGCCAAGGCGCTCGGCCGCTCCCAGTCCGCAATATCGATGCAGGTTCGGGAACTCGAAGCGCAGCTTGGCGTCATGCTTTTCCTGCGCACGACACGCCATCTCGAACTGACGGCGGCCGGCAAGATGCTGATGGATCAGGCGCGCGTGTCGATCTCGGCTCTTTCAACGACGTTTCGCCATATCCACGAGGACATCGACTTCAGGCGCGGCCATGTTCGCGTCGCCTGCTCACCGACCTATGCGGCGGCGCGCCTTCCCTATGTCATCAAGACCTTCAAGGACGCCTTCCCCGATGTGAAGGTTTCCATCGGGGAATATAAGTCAGCGGAAATCCTGAATGCGCTGAAGCAGGACAAGGCGGATTTCGGCGTCGGCCCCGCGCTTTCCGACCCCCAGATGAATTTCGAGCAAGGCCGCGCCGAGCCGCTGCTGGCTGTCGTTCCCGACGATTGGATCGACACCGGTGAGGATACGGAAACGATTGCGCTGGATGTTGTGCTAAGGCACCCCCTGGTGATGTTCTACCCGAATACGGTGGTTCACCAGATCATTTCCAAAGCGGCGGAAGAACGGGGATTGTCCTTTACCGTGGAATATTCCTGCATACAGGGCGAAACGCTGCTTGCCTTTGCAAATGCCGGTCTTGGCATCGCCGTTCTCACTGCCTCGATCGCCGATCTTTCCCGTGTCAGGAATTGCAGGATCCTGCAAATCGTCGAACCCGAATTGCACAGGCGTTTCACCATGATAACCCGCAAGGGGACCCTGTTGCCTCCGGCCGCGAAACATCTTTATGGCCTGATCGCGCAAGACATTACCGACCGGTTGGCGTGAACCGCCATCATACGTTTAACCGGATGTCCGCATCTTCGCGGCAGACACCTCGAAATAGGACAAACTCAGGGACGATCCCAGTCCGGCGAAAAGTCATAGTCGCAGATGCGGCGGTTCCGGGCCCGCAAAGCGCCGATCTCGTCCATCTCCGCCTCGGAAAGGGCGAAGTCGAAGATGGCGATGTTCTCGGCCAGCCGCTCCCGTCGCGTGGTGCGCGGTATGGCGCCGATACCCTTTTGCTGGACGTGCCAGCGCAGCACGATCTGCGCCGGCGTGCGCCCATGGCGGGCGGCGGCCTGCAGGACGGCCGGCTCCTCGAACAACGGCCCGCCGCGATAGATCGGGCAGTAGGACACCATGGCCATCCCGGCCGCCCGGCATGCAGCAAGAACCTTCTCTTGGTCGAGATAGGGGTGATATTCCACCTGGTTGCAGATGAGCGGGGCATCGGACAGGGCCACCGCCTCGGCCATCAGGGCCGTGGTGAAGTTGGCAAGGCCGATGTGGCGTGTGAGGCCTCTGTCGTGCACCCTGTTCAGGGCCTCGACGGTCTCCTTCATGGCGATTTTTGGATTGGGCCAGTGGATGAGCAGCAGGTCGACATGGTCGAGCCCCAGCCGGCGCAGGCTGGCCTCGGCCGAGCGCTCGAAATCGGCCGCCGCCAGGTCGGTCCACCACACCTTGGTGGCGACGAACATGTCCTCGCGGGCGACCGAGGAGGCACGCAACCCGGCGCCGACGGCTTCCTCATTGTCGTATTTCGCGGCGGTGTCGATATAGCGATAGCCCGCGGCCAAAGCCTGTTCGACCAGTTCGCTGCACTGGTCGTCCTTCAGCGTCCAGGTGCCAAAGCCAAGCGCCGGAATGACGGTGCCGTCGATCATCTGCATGGTGTTCCTCCGCCTATTGGCGCCTCAGATCCTGGGCAGCGTCAAGCACTGCATCCTCGCTTCGGGCCTGCTCGCCGGTCTGCTCCCATGCCAGCGCAGCTTCCCGAATGGCGGTAATGCGGGCCGGCGACGGCGGTGTCAATGCGGTCTGCCGCACCTTGAAATCGAGCGGAACCATGACGCGTTCTGCCGGTGCGTTGCGGTCGGCGATCCGGCGCAGCAGGAGCCTTACCGCCTCGCGGCCGATGTCCTCGCAGGAAATCCGTTGCGTGGTGAGCGCAGGGCGCCAGAGCCCGGCTTCGGCAACATCGTCGTAGCCGGTGATGGATACGTCCTGCCCAATCTTCAAACCCAGGTTCTGCACGGCGAGCATGGCGCCGAACGCGGTAACGTCATTGAAGCAGGCCGCCGCAGTCGGCGGGTCGGCCAGTTGCAACAGTCGGATCAGGCTGTTGTGGGCATCCACGCGCGTCGGCGGGCAGGGGATGATCAGTTGCGGATCGGGCGTGATACCGGCCTCGCGCAGCCCTGCCAGATATCCCTCCAGCCGCTCGCGGCCGGTCGAGATCATCTTGTTGGCTCCCACCAGCGCGATGCGGCGATGGCCGAGCGACAGCAGATAGCGGGTGTGATGAAGCATACCGGCGAAATTGTCGCCACCGACGTAGTCGACCTCGATCCCGGCCAGGTTTCTGGAAAACAGCACGCAAGGCAGCCGCCATTGCTGCAGGCGAGCGATCAGCTCGGGGTCGGTTCCTTGCGCCGGTGACATGATGATTCCGTCGACATTGTACTCACGCACCGTGTCGACGAAGTTGCGCTGCAGTTCCGGCGAATCGCGCGTATCGCCGAGGAAGGCGACGAGCCGGTGGTTGATCAGCTCGCGCTGGATCGCCGCGACGATTTCCGCAAAGTAGGGATTGGTAATGTCGTGCACGACCAGCCCCACGATATGGGTGCTGTCGGTGCGCAGGCTGGCAGCCCCGCGATTGTAGACATAGCCCAGAGCCTCGGCGTGCTGGAGCACATGCTGGCGGGTCCGCTCCGGTATTGTGGGGCTGTTGCGCAGCACCAGCGAAACAGTGGCGCGCGATACGCCGGCTGCCTGCGCTATGTCGCTCAGTGTGATGCGGCCCGTCGGGCGTGCGCCTTCCGATATGCTCATGGGATCCTGCGGTTTGCCATGTCGTCTTTCATTGCCCTTGTACGTCCTGTCTTGCAGCAGGCGCATCTGCGCATGATGCCCGGCGCGCGCACAAGAGGAAGGTTTCGCCTTCCTGCACGACGACGTCGTTCTGGTTGCATACCACGAAGCCCAGGGTGAGGATGCCCCGTTCGGGATTCCGGTGCGGCTTCATGGCGTTGACGGTGATGGTGGCCCGGATGCTGTCGCCGATGAGGATCGGCTGGCGGAAGCGCCAGTTCCAGCCCAGCGAGGCGATGCCGGCGATGCGCACCGGCGCGCGGTTCTTGAGGCCATCGACCATGGCCAGGCCCAGCAACCCGTGCGCGAGACGGCTTGGGAAACCGTGGGCCTGCGCGAAGGCGTCGTCCATATGGATGTCGAATAGGTCCCCCGACAGGCCGGCGAATCCGACGACGTGGCTTTCCGTGACCGTGATGCGGGAGGTGGCGAAATGGTCGCCCACCTCCAGGTCGTCGAGCCCGTAGAAACCGGGCGCCAATGCGCGGCCCTTCGCGTGCGTATCGGTTGCGGCCGTCATCACAGGCTGCTCACATGAAGGCCGCCGTCGACATGCAGCACCTCGCCAGTGGAGAAGGCCAGTGCGCCATCGGCCAGCATGGCGGCGGCTCGCCCGATATCCTCGGGCTTGCCCCAGCGGTTGATCGGCGTGAAGCCCTGTTCGTAGCGGGCGTCGTAGTTGTCGCGGGCGACGGCGGTCATCGCGCTTTCGATGACGCCGGGACGGATTTCATAGGCGTTGATGCCGAACTCGGCCAGGCGCAGGGCGAACAGCTTCACCATCATCGAAAGCCCGGTCTTGGAAATGCAGTATTCGCCGCGATTGGTGGAGGCCATGACGGCATTGGCGGAGGAAACGGTGATGATCGACCGGAAGCCGTCATTCCCGGCCGCCGTCATGCGCCGGGCCACCGCCTGGGTGAGGAAGAATGGGCCGCGCAGGTTGACCGTGACCAGCCGGTCGAAGCTTTCGGGCGTAGCTTCCAGAAGATCGCCACGCTTGGCCACCGAGATGCCGGCATTGTTGACCAGGCACTCCAGACCGCCGAAGGCCCCCCAGGCCGTGTCCACCAGCTTTTCGTGGGCGGCGACATCGGCGATGTCGCCGGGCAGGGGCATGGCCTTGCCGCCGCGCTCCCGGATCGAGGCGACGGTCCGGGCAAGGTCCTCGTTGTCGTTCAGGTCGTTGACCACGACGGCAAACCCCCTGTCGGCCAGCGCGAGGGCGATGCCTCGCCCGATGCCGCGGCCCGCGCCGGTTATCAGGGCGCGCTTGTCCATATCGCTCATCACCGGCCTCACTGCATGATGTTGCGCGCGATGATCATGCGCTGGATCTGGTTGGTGCCCTCGTAGATCTGCGCGATCTTGGCGTCGCGGTAGAGCCGTTCGACCTCGATGCCGCGGATGAAACCGATACCGCCATGGATCTGCACGGCATTGGCCACATGATCGACGGCGGCGTCGGCGGCGAAGCACTTGGCCATCGAGCAGTGCATGGTGGCGCGCTGCCCGGCATCAAGACGAGCGGCCGCGTCGCGCACCATCAGGCGCCCCGCATGAAGCGCCTTGGCCATATCGGCGATCATCCATTGCACGCCCTGGAACTCGCCGATCGGCTTGCCGAATTGCTGGCGGGTCCTGGCATAGTCCACGGAAGCCTCGAGAGCCGCCTGAAGCAGGCCGACCGCAAGGCCGGCAATGCCGATGCGCCCCTTGTCGAGCACGCTCATCATCATGTGGAAGCCCTTGCCCTCTTCGCCGAGCAGGGCGTCGGCCGGCAGTTCTATGCCGTCGAAGGTCAGCGCGCCAACCTGCGAGGCGCGCTGGCCCATCTTATGTTCCTTGGGGCCGATGATGTAGCCGGGCCGGTCGGCATCGACGATGAAGATGCTCATGCCGCGCTTGCCGGCGGCCGGGTCAGTGCGGGCGAGCACCATGGCGAAATCGGCGACCGGGGCATTGTGGATCCAGATCTTGCCGCCGTCGAGGCGCCATCCGTTGGCGGTGCGCACGGCGCGGGTCTGGATGCCGCCAACGTCGGAGCCGGCCTCGGGCTCGGTGATGGCATAGGCGCATTTGCGCTCGAAACGGACCAGCGGTTCGAGATAGCGCTTGCGCTGCTCGGGCGTGCCATGGGCGGCCAGCAGCGAGGAAACCAGCTCGACCAGGCCGCACTGGTCGGCAACCGAGGCATAGCCGCGCGACAGTTCCTCCATGACGATGGCGTAGGAAACGGTGTCCGCGCCGACGCCGCCCATCTCGGCCGGCACCGTTATGCCAAACAGCCCGAGCTGAGCCATGGTCCGGTAAAGGTCCTCCGGATAGGTTTCGCTCTCATCGAGCGACTGGGCGCGGTCGCGCACCTCCGCCTCGACGAACTCACGCACCGTTGCGGCAAACATGCGATGCCGTTCGAGGGCTTCCTCGTCGTGGCAGGCTGCAAACTGATCCATTCCGGTTTTTCCTTCCCTTGACCGATGTCGCCGGGAAAGGCGGCATCGGGCTCCAAAAAAGCGATAGACAATCGATAAATTCTTTACTACATCGATCTAGTAGATCGTTCTAGTGGCAATTTTGCGATATTCGCAATTTGCAGGGTTCAGGGAGGACCACATGAAATTCCGTAACTTGGCCGGGGTGCTTTCGGCCGCCATCCTGCTTGCCGGCACTTCCATCGCGCCGGCGCTCGAACTGACAGCGGCGCACGTCAATCCGCAAGGCGAGCCCTCCAATACCGCCTTTGCCGAACTGGCGGAGAGGCTCAAATCCTCGAAGACCGGCCTGTCGATGACGGTCTTCCCGCAAGGGCAGGTGGGCGACGAGAAGGATGCCATCGAGCAGGTGCGGCTAGGCGCCGTCACCATGACCACGGTGGCGACGTCCAACCTGTCGGCCTTTGCGCCGAGCGCTGGCGTTTTCGATCTGCCGTTCCTGTTCGAGAACGGCGACGTACAGCCCTGGGTCGTTTCCGATGGCCCCATCGGCGAGGAGATCGCCGCCAAGATCGAGCAGGAATCGGGACTGAAGGTGCTGGGCTGGTGGTCGGGCGGCGAGCGTCATGCCTTTACCCGGACGGTGGACGTCAAGACACCTGCCGACCTCGACGGCACCAAGATCCGGGTGATCGGCAGCCCCGTCTATCTCGACACCTTCAATGCCCTTGGCGCCAAGGCCACGCCGATGCCTTATGGCGAGGTGTATACTGCCCTTGCCACCGGCACGATCGATGCTGCCGAAAACGACAGCTCCGGCTATCGCAACATGCGCTTCTACGAGCAGGCGCCCCATCTTTCGCTGACCGGGCATTTCTTCCTCTACAAGGTCGTGGTCGCCAACGTCGATGCACTGGCACAGCTCACCCCCGATCAGCGGGCGGAATTCGATGAGATCTTTGCCGAGGTGACCAAGCACCAGCGCGAACTGTTTGCAACCAACATGACCGATGACCTCCAGTACCTGAAGGCGCAGGGCGTCACAGTTACCCAACCGGACAAGGCGCCGTTCATCGAGGCCACCAAACCGGTCATCGACAAATACGCGAAGATTTACGGCGAGGATCTCATCAAGCGCATCCAGGCCTCGCGCTAAACTTCGATCGCTCTCTCAACGACCAGCGAGATACTGTCATGCGGAAATATCTGTTGAGCGCCGAGCAATGGCTCGTGCGGGTGGAGGGGCTGTGCATCCTCCTGGCCTTCTCGGGCCTGATCGGGATCATGTTCCTGCAGGTCCTCTACCGGTTCGTGCTGTCCGACCCCTTGGCCTTCACCGAGGAAATCTCACGCATCTGCATGATCTGGCTGGTCTTCATCGGCGGGGCGCGGGCCCTCTACGAGGCTGAGCATTTCATCGTCGACTTTGTCGTCAACGCCATGCCGCCCGCCCTTTCCAATTCCGTCGGCTACCTGATCGATGCCGTGACTCTCATCTTCATGTCGGTCATGGCGTGGGTCGGGTTCCGCACCAGCTTCTTCGGCGCCAGCCAGATCATGCCGGCGCTCGGCATTTCGGTGATCGTGCAGACGATCGCCATGCCCCTCGGCTTCGCGATGATGCTGGTTCACGCCCTCGTATTCCTCGTCAAGCGTCGCCACATCGGCGTGCCCGATGCAGCCACCATCGCCCAGCGCGATGGCGTGGTCCATGAGCCTGTGGGGGTCTGAACATGCTCGCGATCGTTCTTCTCGGCATCTTCGTCCTGATTGCGCTGCGCGCGCCGATCTTCGTCGCGCTCGGTGCTCCGGCACTGGCCTACCTCTATGCCAAGGGCATTCCTTTCGGTCTTGCGCCGCAGCGCATCACCGGAACCGTCAACGACAGTATCCTGGCGGCGGTGCCGATGTTCCTGCTGGCCGGCCGGCTGATGAATTTCTGCGGCGCGACCGAGCGCATCTTCAACCTGGCCCAGGCGCTGGTTGGCCATATCCGCGGCGGCCTCGGCTATGTTGCGGTGCTGGCCAGCATGATCTTCTCGGCCATGTCGGGTTCGGCCGCAGCAGATGCCGTCGGCGTCGGGACGGTCACCGTCAAGGCCATGCGTGAACGCGGCTACGATCCTGCTTTCGCTGCCGGCGTGACGCTGTCGGCCTCGACGCTGGCACCGATCATTCCGCCCTCCATCATCATGATCATCTACGGCGCCACCGCCAACGTGTCGATCGGCAAGCTGTTCGTCGGCGGCCTTCTGCCCGGCCTGATGATCGTGTGCTTCCTGATGGCCACGGTCGGCTTCCTCAGCCACAAGCGCGGCTATCCCAAGGGTGAAAGCTTCTCCTTCGCGCGGCTATGGCGCGCGCTGTGGGACGCGTCGCTGGTGATCCTCACGCCGCTCTTCATCATCGGCAGCATATTCTCCGGCATCTGCACGCCGACCGAGGCGGGTGTGATCGCGGTCATCTACGTCATGCTGCTCGGCTTCTTCTACGGCACGCTGACCGTGCGCGACCTGTCGCGCGAGATCATCGGAGCCGGAACGGCGGTCGGCGCGCTGCTGCTGATCGTCAGCGTCTCAGGCCTGGACGGCTGGATGTTCTCGCGCGAGCAGCTTCCGGTTCTCCTGTCGGGACAGGTCACATCCCTGACCACGGACCCGACGCTCATCGTGATCCTGATCCTGCTGGTCGTGCTGGTGCTCGGCATGTTCATGGATGCCACGCCCATCATCCTCATGGTTGTTCCGGCTATCACCCCGTTGCTCAACGCCACCGGCATCGATCCCATCCATGTCGGCGTGCTGTTCTGCATCATGTGCGTGATCGGCCTGATCACGCCCCCGGTCGGTGTCGCCCTCTACGGGGTATCGATGGTGTCGCGCCTGCCGATCGAGCGCGTGTTCTGGGCAAGCCTGCCGTTCTTCCTCGCCCTGATGGTGTCGATCGGGGTGCTGGTGGCGTTTCCCCAGATCATCACCTTCCTGCCGTCCCTCATGTTCGGAAACTGACCCGTGCATAGCAAAGTACAGAGCCCCGAGGCGGTCGCTGCCGCCATCAAGGACGGTGCCGTCATCGCCGTCGCCTCTTCCGGCGGCGGCCTGCTGGAGCCGGACGATATCTTCGCCGCCATCGAGGCCCGTTTCCTCACCACCGGCCATCCGCGCGACCTCATGCTGGTCCATGCGCTCGGCTTCGGCGATCGCGGCCGGCGCGGGGCCAACCGGTTCGCCCATGAAGGCATGGTCAGGCGGGTCATCGGCGGGCACTGGACGTGGTCCAAGCCGATGCAGGACCTGGCCCGTGCCAACAAGATCGAGGCCTATTCGCTGCCGGGCGGCGTCATTTCCCTGCTGCTGCGTGAAAGCGGCGCCGGGCGCCCCGGCCTCATTACAAGGACGGGCCTCGACACCTTCGTCGATCCGCGCCGGCAGGGCGGGAAGGTGAACGCGGCCGCCAGCGAGGATATCGTCGAACTGATCGAGATCGGCGGCGAAACCTTTCTGCGCTACCTGCCGCTGAAGATCGACGTGGCGCTGCTCAAGGGCACCTATGCCGATACGCTCGGCAACCTCTCGCTGCGTGAGGAGCCGGCTGACCTCGACACCTATGCGGCCGCGCTGGCCGCGCACAACAATGGCGGACTGGTCGCGGTGCAGGTGCGGGCCTGTGTGCAGTCCGGCAGCCTCACCTCGCGCGAGGTCGCAGTGCCCGGCATCTTCGTCGACCATATCGTGGTCAGCCCGCAGCAGGAGCAGACCTACAGGGGTGGCTACGACCCGGCCTTGGCGGGCCTCCTGCGCACCACCGCACTGCCGGCCTCGGACGAGGCGTCTGAAGGGGTCAAGCGGGTGCTGGCCCTGCGGGCGGCAGAGGAATTGCGCGAGGGCGCAACCGTCAATTTCGGATTCGGCGCCTCCGCCGGCGTGGCGGCCATCATTTCCGAACGCGGGACGCAATCCAGCTACTGGACGACGATCGAGCAGGGCATCCATGGCGGGGCCATGCTGATCGGCAATCTGTTCGGCATGGCGGTCAACCCGCTCGCCATCATGGCCGCCACCCAGCAGTTCGACTTCTACCATGGCGGCGGCCTCGACATCGCTTTCCTCGGCATGGCCGAATGCGACCGTCACGGCAATGTCAATGTCAGCCATCTGGGCGGCGATTTCATCGGCCCCGGTGGCTTCATCGACATCACCCAGAACGCACGCAAGGTCGTGTTCTGCGGCACCTTCGACACCAAGGGGTCCCGGCTGGCGATCCGCGGCGGCGGCATCCGGGTCGAGGCGCCCGGACAGGTGCGCAAGTTCGTCCACGATGTCGGCGCCGTCACCTTCAGCGGCCAACAGGCGCTGGAGCGGGGCCAGGAGGTCGTCTACGTCACCGAGCGGGCGGTTTTCCAACTTGGGGCCAACGGCGTGGAACTGATCGAGGTCGCCGACGGGATCGACATTCGCAGCGACATCCTCGAACGAATGGATTTCGCGCCCGTCGTCCGCAACCCGGCTCGCATGAACGCGGAGTATTTCGGCACATGAGCGAACATCTCGAAATCAAGGATGAGGGGCCTGTCCGGCTGCTGACGATGACCGGCCGGCCGAAGCGCGGCAATCCGCTGTCGCAGCAGCTGGCGCGCGATCTGGTCGGCGCTCTGGTCGAGGCCGAACGCATGCCGGACATCCACGTCATCGTGCTGGCGGGAACGGCAACCCATTTCTCGGTCGGCGCGGACCTGACCGAAGTGCACGGCATGACGGCGGCGCAAGCCGTTCTCGACGACTGGCTGGAGGAGTTCGACCGTTTCGCCCATGCCCGCAAGCCGACCATCGCCGCCGTACGCGGCTATGCGGTGGGCGGCGGCTTCGAACTGGCGCTGTCCTGCGACATGATCGTATGCGCGGAAGATGCCCATCTGGCGCTGCCGGAAACCGGCATCGGCGTCATCGCCGGGCAGGGGGGCACCCAAAGACTGCTCCAGCTCGCGGGCCGGTCGATTGCCGCCGATCTCATCCTGACCGGCCGTTCGCTTACCGGCGTCGAGGCCGGCGCCTTCGGCATCGCCGCGCGCATATGCCCTGCCGACAATGTCGTCAACGAGGCAATGGCGGTGGCGCGCGGCATGGCCGAGCGCAGCCCTGCCGCGATCCGTTTCGCCCGCGAGGTGCTGCGCGAAGCCGCCGATCACCCTATCCGCCAGTCGCTGCGGCTGGAGCGGCTGCTTGCCTCGCTCGTTCTCGACACTGATGAATGCCGCGCCCGCGTGGGTGCGTTCCTCGACCGGAAGGCGGCTTCCCGATGAGCGATATGACGCAAGCAATTCCCGATATTCCCGGCCTGCCGCTGCCGCTTTCGGGAGAAACGCGGCTCCACGTCATCATCGGCGATCCGATCGCGCAGGCCGGCTCGCCGCGCCTGTTCAATCAGGCTTTCCGACGGCGCGGCGCCGGGGCCGTGCTGGTACCGTTGCATGTCAGGTCCGAACATCTGTCGCAGGCGCTGGCGGCATTGCGCCATTTCGGCAATGTCGACGGCATCGTCGTCACCGTACCGCACAAGATCGCCGTCATGGAGCTGATCGACGAGGTGCGCGACAGCGGTCGCCGCATCGGCGCGGTCAATGCCATCCGCAGGCTGCCGGACGGGCGCCTCATCGGCGATAATTTCGACGGCAAGGGCTGTATCCGGGGTCTGTCGGCGGCCGGGCACGGCATACAAGGCAAGAGCGTGCTGATCGTGGGTGGCGGCGGTGCCGGCCGGGCGGTTGCCCATGCCATGGCCGACGAAGGCCCGTCACGCCTTCGCCTGTTCGACATCGATTCCACTCGGCAGGCGGAGCTGGTCGCCAGCCTTGCCCAGGCTCATCCCGGCCTTGTCGTCGAGGTCGGTGCCGCTGACCCGCAAGGCTTCGACGTGGTGGTCAACTGCACACCACTGGGCATGCAGGCGTCCGACCCGTACCCAGTCGATCCGGAGCGCATTTCGCCTTCCGCGCTCGTTGTCGACGTCATCCTGAAGCCGGCGATCTCGCCTCTGCTGGAGGCCGCCGCCAAGCGCGGCTGTGCGACCCAGCCGGGCATCCGCATGCTGGAAGGGCAGGTGGAGGCCATCTGCGATTTCTTCGGCGTCGGAATGCCGGCATGAGGCGGAAGGGAATTGCCCTCGTCGGCCTCGGGCTCGCGGTGCGCCCGCATGCGCTGAGTCTCATGGACCTGTCCGCCGAAGCCGAGGTGCTTTACGCCGTCAGCCAGTCGCAGGCGCGTTGCGCGGCGTTCGCCGCCGACTATCCGTTCCCGACCGCCACGGATCTCGAGAAGGCGCTGACCGACGAACGGGTCGAGGCGGTCATCCTGCTGACGCCGCCGTCCACACATCGCGATCTCGGCTCCCGCATTCTGGAGAGCGGCCGGCACCTCCTGATCGAGAAGCCGGTCGGCCTCGTCACCGCCGATGCCGAGGCGCTGCAAGCTCTTGCAGAGGCCAGAGGACTCAAGCTGGGCGTCGTTTTCCAGCATCGCTTCCGCCCGGCGTTCCTGCGGCTTGCCGAACTGGTCGCGGAAGGGAGCCTGGGCCCGCTTGCGGCCGGTCATTGCCGCGTACCCTGGTGGCGGCCGCAAAGCTATTATGATGAACCGGGCCGGGGCATGTTCGCGCGCGACGGCGGCGGGGTCCTGCTGACGCAGGCGATCCACACGCTCGATCTCCTGCGCGCGCTGGTCGGCAGGATCGATATCCATTCTTCCCTCGTCTCGACCACGGCGCTGCACGAGATGGAAGCCGAGGATCATGTGGCCGCGCTCGCCACTTTCGGCGGCCGGGCGCCGGGCACGATCATGGCCACCACGGCCTGCTATCCGGGTTTTCCGGAGACCATCGATCTCGTCTTCGCCACGGCCACCGCGCATCTGGAAGGCGGCGTCCTCAACCTGTTCCGGCATGATGGCTCCAGCGAAACCGTTGGCCGCTCGCAGGCCTTCGGCAGCGGTGCCGACCCGATGGCCTTCGCGCATGATGCCCACCGCGCCCTGATCACCGACTTCCTGCGGGCGATCGACGAGGATCGTGCGCCCGCGGTGAGCGGCGCGGACATCGTCGCGACGCGACGCCTGATCGACGCCATGTTTGCCCGCAGCATTTCAAAGGGGATTGCACCATGACCGCCCAAGTCATCCTGCCGCAAGCCGACGGCTCCCTGGAAACCTGGCGCCTGTCGGCGCCCCGCTCCTTTGCAAGGCCGGCCTCCATGCAGCGCACCCGCATCGCCTATTCGGCCGCGCATGTGGTGGCCGACCCGCTGGCCGACATCGATCCGTGGCTGGCATCGGCACCCGACTGGGAAGCGACCATGGCCTACCGTCGCTACCTGTGGAACCTCGGGCTCGGCGTCGCCGAGGCGATGGACACCGCGCAACGAGGGATGGGGCTGGACTGGCCCACGTCGCTGGAACTGATCCGCCGTTCTGTCGCCGAAGCGAGGTCGTTCGGACCCGGCTCGCTGATCGCATCCGGCGTCGGTACCGACCAGCTCGAGCCGCGCCCCGGCCTCACGCTCGATGAGGTGATCGCGGCCTATGAGCAGCAATGCGCCGCCGTCGAGGCCGCCGGCAGCCGCATCATCCTTATGGCCAGTCGGGCGCTGGCTGCCAGTGCCCGCGGACCGGAAGACTATGCGCATGTCTATGGCCGCATCCTGTCGGGCGTGCGCGAGCCCATCATCCTGCATTGGCTCGGCGAGATGTTCGATCCGGCGCTGGCCGGCTATTGGGGCCATGACGACCACTGGCAGGCCATGGATGTCTGCCTGGAAATCATCGCCGCCCATGCCGGGAAGGTGGACGGCATCAAGGTGTCGCTGCTCAGCGAGGACAAGGAAATCGCAATGCGCGCCCGCCTTCCCGAAGGCGTGCGCATGTATACGGGCGACGATTTCAACTATCCCGACCTGATCGCCGGCGCCGATGGCCGGTTCTCGCATGCCCTGCTTGGCATCTTCGATGCCATTGCCCCGGCCGCTGCCGCGGCGCTGGATGCGCTGGCTGCCGACGACATGGAAACCTATCGTGACCTCATGGTGCCAACCGTGCCGCTGTCGCGCCATATCTTCCGGGCGCCCACCCGTTTTTACAAGACCGGCATAGTGTTCCTGGCCTGGTTGAACGGCCATCAGACGCATTTCACCATGGTCGGCGGCCAGGAAAGCACGCGCTCCACATTGCATCTGGCCGAACTGTTCCGCCTTGCCGACAAGGCCGGCCTGCTGTCCGATCCCGAACAGGCGGCGGAACGCATGACGCTGGTAATGCGCCAGCGTGGCGTGGGGATCTGAGGCGATGGTTGAGCCGACTCGCCTGTCGCTCAACACTGCGACGGTCAGGGAGCGCTGGACGCTGCGGCAGTGCATCGAGGGCTGCGTCCGTCACGGTATCGGCGGCATCGCGCCGTGGCGCGATATGCTGGCGGCCTGCGGCGTGGATGAGGCCACACGTCTGATCGCCGGCCATGGCCTGACCGTGACCGGCCTTTGCCGGGGCGGGATGTTCCCGGCTGAGACGGCCGAAGGCCGCCGGCAGGCGATCGACGACAATTTGCGCGCCATCGACGAGGCCGCCGCCATCGGGGCGAAATGCCTGGTGCTCGTGGTGGGCAGCTTGCCGCAAGGATCGAGGGATATCGCTGGCGCCCGGGCCCAGGTGCGTGACGGCATCGCCGCCGTGCTCGACCATGCGCGGGCGGCCAGGGTGCCGCTGGCTATCGAGCCTTTGCATCCCATGTATGCGGGCGACCGCTCCTGCGTGAACACGATGGCCGAGGCGAATGCGCTCTGCGAGGAACTGGGGGAGGGCGTGGGCATCGCGCTCGACGTCTACCATGTGTGGTGGGACTCGGACTTGTCGGCGCAGATCACGCGTGCTGGCCGCAACCGGCTTCTGGCCTTCCATGTCTGCGACTGGCTGGTGCCGACACGCGACCTGCTCCTCGACCGAGGCATGATGGGCGACGGGGTAATTGATATCCCGGCCATCCGCGCGCAGGTCGAGGCGATCGGCTATGACGGGTTTGTGGAAGTAGAGATCTTCTCGCGCGACCGCTGGTGGCGGGAAGACCCCGATCTCGTGCTGGGGACGATGGTCGAGAGGGCCCGCACCTGCGTTTGAGCCCTCGGTTCAGGCGGATTTTTCTTGACCATTATTCCTCTTCGCAGCCTGTCAGCTTGATCGGTGCGCCGGCTGTGTTGCCGAGGTCGATACATTGACCGGAAGCGCAGAGCCGCCAGCCGCCGCCGGTCAGGCCAGATGATGCCAGCATCACGGCCTCCTGCGCCGGCAATTTCGGCGTGTAGACCCACCAGCCGTCGATCAGCCTCGACCCTTCGGGCGGTTCCATGCCCGCGCCTGAGCCCTTCACCCGCGCTTGCGTCAGCACGAGACCGGCCGGTGTGACCTGCCATTCCTCGTGCCATTCCGATTTCTGCACCGAATGCGTCCAGGAGAGCGAGAAGACGGACGCCGCGATGACGGTCGTCTTGCCCGCGACAAGGACGCAGAGGGCGCTCATGGATCCGGAATCAGGTTGCCGGTGCGGCCACGCGGTGGCTGCGCCACCAGTGGGCCGCGACCACCGCGATGCCGAGCACCCAGCCGGCCTCGTCGGTCAGGGGCAGGGCCAGAACCAGAAGGGTCCCGGCGAGGAGACAGCCCAGACGCTCCCACCACAGCGCCCGCGCAAACAGGAAGCCGACGACCGCCGCACCCCAGAGTGCGATGCCGAAGCAGGCCTTCAGGAAGATGTAGGCCACTTCGCCCCAATAGCCGATATAGGCCGATAGGGGCCCAGGGTCCTGCAGCATCAGCGCCGGCGTATAGACCGCCATGAAGGGCACGACGAAGCCGGCCGTGGCGAGCTTGGTCGCCTGGACCGAAATCTTCAAGCCGGAGGTCTTGGCCATGGGCGCGGCTGCGAAGCAGGCGAGCGCGACCGGCGGCGTGAGATCCGCCATGATGCCGAAATAGAAGACGAACATGTGGCTGACCAGCAGCGGCACGCCGAGTTCCAGCAGGGCAGGTCCGGCCAGCGACGATGTGATGATGTAGTTCGGGATGGTGGGAATGCCCATGCCCAGCACCAGGCAGGTGATCATCGTGAGGATCAGCGACAGGAACAGATTGTTCTCGCCGATGGCAATGACCCAGCCGATGAAGGTGGAGGCGATGCCGGTCAGTGTCAGCGTGCCGATGACGATGCCGACAATGGCGCAGGCGATGCCGACAGGCAGCGCGTTCTTCGCGCCCTCGGCCATGGAATCGCGGCAGATGGCCAATGTCTCGCGGCCGCCCTTGAAGACCGCGCAGGCAGCGATCAGCAGGCCGATCACGAGGGCGAGGACGTTGATGCCGTATTTCATGAATGCCGCTGCCGCGAGCCCGAGCGCAACCCAGAACACCATGCGGAAGGCGAAGGGGCCGATCAGCGCGGCGAGCGGCGTGCCGAGGATCAGCACGACGATCAGCGCTAGGCCCATGGTTCCGGCGAAGATCGGGGTATAACCGGCGAACAGCAGGTAGACCAGCATGCCGAGCGGCAGCACCAGCGGCCAGTGCTGCCGCAGCGCTGCCCAGGGATCGGGCAGGGTCTTCTTGTCCATGCCGCCGAGGCCCGCCTTGCCGGCTTCCAGATGCACCATCCAGAAGCAGACGCCGAAATAGAGGACGGCGGGAATGAGCGCTGCCTTGACCACCTCGACGTAAGGAACGTTCAGTGTCTCGGCCATGATGAAGGCGACCGCGCCCATGACCGGGGGCATGATCTGGCCGCCCATGGACGAGGTGGCTTCGACGCCGCCGGCAAAGGCCGACCGGAAGCCGAAGCGTTTCATCAGCGGAATGGTGAACTGGCCGGAAGCCACGACGTTGGCGACGCCCGAGCCCGAGATGGTGCCCATCAGCGCCGAGGACATGACGCAGACCTGTGCCGGGCCGCCGCGCCAGCTGCCTACGAGGCCGAGGGCAAAGTCGTTGAACAGGGCCAGCATCCCGGCGCGTTCGAGGAAGGCGGCGAACACGACGAAGATGAAAATATAGGCCGCCGAGACATAGATCGGCGTACCGTAGATGCCTTCGGTGCCGAAGCCGAAATGCTCGATGATCTGGGCAAAGTCGTAGCCGCGATGGATGAAGGGTGGCGGCAGGTAATTGCCGAAGAAGCAATAGGCCAGGAACAGGCCGGCGATGATGGTGAGCGGCCAGCCCATCAGGCGGCGCGCGCCTTCGAAGACCAGGACGATGACCAGCGCGCCCACGACCAGATCCGGAACCGTGTGAAAACCGGAGCGCATGATCAGGTCCTTGTAGAAGACCCAGTTGTAGATGCCGGTCAGGAAGCCAAGGATGCCCAGCAGCCAGAACCATGCCCTGGTGACAGGCTTCTTCGCGACAAGATTGCCGATGAGGGCGAAGCCGAGCAGCAGCAGGAAGCCGACATGCATGGCCCGGACGATCTGGCTGGCCAGCGTTCCGTATGCGGCGGTCCATAGCTGGAACAACGAGAACGCAAAGGCGATCCAGAAGGCCGCCCGGCCGAGGATGCCGTCTCCGAAACCGGGCGGCAGGCCCTCAATGATCTCTTCCGCGCTATCTTGCGGAATGATCGGTCCTTCAACCTTGGCGGCTGTGCTCACGGTCGCCCTCCATGCAATGGGAAGCACAAGCCATTCTTGGCTGCGCCTGACCAATCTGTTTTTTCTCATGCATTTCCTGGCGCAAAGCCGGTTCACACTTTTGCTGGAGATGCTTCGGAATTGTCGATGGGCCATGGGGCGCCCGGTGCGGGCGCCCCGTCAGGCTTCAGGCGATTATTTCAGGATGCCGGCTTCGCGATAATAGCGTTCGGCGCCCGGATGCAGCGGAACGGGCATGCCGTCCAGCGCCTTGGCCGGGTCGATGGCCTTTGCCGCGGCGTGGGAGGCGACGAGCTGCGGCAGGTTGTCGAAGAGCAGCTTGGTCATCTGATAGGCGGTTTCGTCGGAAACGCCGTCATGCGTGATCAGGAAATTGCCGACGGCGGCCGTTTCGACATCCTCGCTCTGGCCGTCATAGGTGCCCGCCGGAATGACGACCGAGATGTAGGGCGCGCCGATCTTCTCGACATCCGCCTTGGGCACCGCCACGACGTTGATCGGCAGCGAGGTCGCGAGGTCGCGGATCGAGGCGACGCCAAGCCCGGCCGACTGCAAGGTCGCGTCGAGCTGGCGGTTCTTGATCAGCTCGACCGATTCCGCGAAGGGCAGGTACTCGACCTTGCCGAGGTCCTCATACTTCATGCCGGCCGCGGCGAAGATGGCGCGGGCATTGAGTTCGGTGCCCGAAGCGGGCGCACCGACGGAAAGGCTCTTGCCCTTCAGGTCGGCCAGCGACTTGATGCCGGACTCCTGGCTGGCGACGATCTGGATGTAGTTCGGATAGATGGCGGCGATACCGCGCAGCTTGTCGAGGGGCTGCGGGAAGCCGGCTTCAGTGTTGCCCTTGACGGCTTCCTGCACCGAATCGCCCAGCGAGAAGCCGATCTCGCCCTTGCCCTGCTGCAACAGGTTCAGGTTCTCGACCGAAGCCTTGGTCGCCTGCACCTGCGTGCGCGAGCCTTCGATGCCCTTGGCGTAGATTTCCGACAGGGCGACGCCGAGCGGATAGTAGACGCCCGATGTGCCGCCGGTGAGCACGTTGATGAATTCCTGGGCCTGCGCGCTCGCGGCTGACAGGCCAAGTGACAAGGCTGCCGCCCCGCTGATCAAGGCGCGTCGTGTCAATGCGATCATACTCTTCCTCCCTGTATGTTCGGGCGAAGTTTAGACGCGTGAAACGAAATCTGAAAGACCGGAGCTCGGCTTACGGCCAATCGGTCAAGATGCGTTGCTGTCCGACCGCCCGTGACGCTTTATCGCCTTGCGGACAAAACGCCTGGGAGTTAACAGGGTACGCTGCTCGCCAGGGAAGAAGTCGGGTTCTTGCTGAGGCTGTCGATCGAGCAATACAAATATCTCCGGCCACCACGGCCCCTCATGCAGGCCTTGCCAAAATGCAGGCCGAGGTGCTGTCTGGAAACCATCGCGCTTTTGGCGCGTTGAGGTTATTCGACCCATTTTCCGACAAACGCGCAAACGAAGGAATGACTGATCCTTGAACACCAAGCTTATTCTGGAAAGCCCCGGCATTTTTCCTCTGTTCCTGCTTCTGACACTGACGGTGGCCATTATGCCCGACAGCCGGCTGACGGCGCAGGGGTTAGATGCGGAAGGCGCGCTCGATACGATCATAGGCTCCGACGTGAACACCAAGGAAGAGCCTGTCGCCGCCGAAGAGGGTCGTATCGTCGCCGCCATCGAGCAGACCCCGAAAAACATCTCCGAGGTGCGCCGCCGCTTCACCATCGATCGTGTCGATATCGTCTTCCTGCCGGATTTCGGCGACGGGGATAGCACTGTCCAGGCCAAGCTGGCCGAGTTCGACGGCCAGATCGTCGAAATGCGCAAGGAAATCGAGGGCAGCGCGATCTTCTTCCACGCCCTGAACTCGCGCTCGGTGTTGCTGAGGGATGTTGTCGCCCTTGAATTCGACGACGCCAACGGCGTCACGATATTCGTTGCCGGGGGCAAGCAGGGAACCAATGTCGACTGACTGTGACGAGCATCCATGAAGGCGCGGGCAGGGCGCGCTGACCGGCTCCGGCAAGCGCATCAATCGTTGTTGTCCGCCGGCCTGCCATACAGACGACGAAGCTCGTCCTTGGCCTTTTCCAGCACCTCCTTGCGCTCGGCCGGCAGGTTCTTGCCGGCTCGATTGATGTAGAAGGTCAGCATGGACATCGCAGAGCGAAATGGCTCGGCCTTGCGCTTTTTGCTCTCGTCGGCAGACCGTTTCAGGGAGGCTGCAATCGCCTTCGGGTCGGCCTTCTCGAAGGCATGCGGTTCGAGTGCGAGCGCGTCGCTGTGTTCCGTAACTTCTGCCGACCATTTCTTCGTTTTGTGGGACATGCGTGATCTCCATTAACCGGGAGGCTGTCCGGGCACGGCTTCCGGCGGGATCACAGGGGTGGTTCCGGTGTCGGGCGGCTGTTCCTCCATTTCCCCGTCGCCGGTCTTCGGTGGCGTGAGAACGCCGTTGCAGTCTTCCAGTTCGGGGCGCGGAGCGTTGTTGGCGTGCTGGTCGTCACGTTCGGCGTCCGCTTGTTTTTCACCGTCAGGCTGCGCCTGACACCGGTCCATCGGCTCCGTTACCTCTGGTTCCTTGTCCGATGCCTCTGGTTCGTTGTCCGATATCTGTGCGGCCGTGGGACTGATCGCCGCGACGCAACCCAGCAACACCACGACAAGGCCCCAGGCACGCATAGCGGTCGGCCCCGGAAATTCCGGCTGCGGCGGCACTTCGCTCGGCGTGTCGGGCGGAATCTGGACCGGCTCGTCGTTCGGCGAGGGAATGGGGTCTGGCGATGGTGGGAGAACGCTCGGCGGCTGGTCGGGTTGCGGAGTTTCAGGAGGTGTTGGGGGCCGTGCCGGCGCCGGATTCGGGTTGTCCGGCGTCGGTTGCGGGTCGTTCGGGTCTGGCATGAGCTTGGTCATCCTTGGCCTCTTCAATACCAATCCCTGCGAACCGGATGTGTTCCCGAGAAGATGGCCGGCGTTCGGATGTCGAGATTGGCGGGCACGTCGAAAGGGGAGGTGCGGGCCTGCCAGCCGCAATTTCTGCGGGCGCGAACCTTATGCCCCTTTGCAGGAAGGAACACTGACTGCGTCCAAGCGGCCACCCCTTAATGCATCACGCTACTCATGCCGGTAAACAACCTATCGACCGTCCGGCTCATGGCGCATGACCTCGGCATGCGAGGCGACCCGGAACTCGCGCGCGTCGGTGACCCAGCCCCGGAACATGCCGTCGGTGTTGTAAGGGGCGGCGATCGCGCCGTCGGCGCCGACGGCGACCAGGCCGGCACCGATATTGTGCGGCTTCAGGTCTTCCATGATGACCTTGGTCGCGGCTGCGTCCACGTCCTCGCCGAGATAGGCCATGCGCGCGGCGACCTCGTGGCCGACGACATGGCGGATGAAGAATTCGCCCTTGCCGGTGCCGGAGACGGCACAGACCCCGTCACGGGCATAGGTGCCGGCGCCGATGACGGGGCTGTCGCCCACCCGCCCGTCAGGCTTGTTATTGTAACCCCCGGTCGATGTCGCGGCGGCCAGATGGCCATGTCGGTCGAGCGCCACCGCGCCCACCGTGCCGTGCTTTTCCGACTCGCTGGCGGCGGCCTGCGTGCCGGCGGCGGCATGCGCCTTCATCGCGGCCAGCGCCTGCCGGCGCCGCTCGGTGGTAAAATAGGCCTGTTCCTCGACCGCCAGCCCTTGCGCCTCGGCGAAGCGATCGGCGGCGGGGCCGGCCAGCAGCACGGCATCGCCATGCTCCAGGACGGCACGGGCGGCCAGCACCGGATTGCGGATATGGCGTGAGGCGCAGACCGCGCCGGCCGCCAGCGTGGTTCCATCCATGATCGAGGCATCGAGTTCATGAATGCCGTTTTCGTTCAGCGCCGCGCCATGGCCGGCGTTGAAATGAGGGCTGTCCTCCATGACGACGACGGCGGCCTGCACCGCGTCGAGCGCCCGCCCGCCGCGTTCGAGAACGGCGTAGCCGGCTTCCAGCGCGCGCCCCAGATCGCGCCGCGCCGCGATCCATTCGGCCTCGCTGAGGTCCAGCTTGGCCATCACGCCGCAGCCGCCATGAATGGCAAGGGCGAATTTCGTCATGGGAGGTCTCCGTTGTTCATGGGAAAAGGGCACGGCTTGTGCCGGTGCCCTTCCGGTAGCTTGCCGGTCCTACTGCTTGGGGTGGACGTCCATCGCCAAGGTGTCCTCGTCCGAGCGCGGATCGTAGGTCACCTTGTCGGCCTTGGCGCCCCAGGCTGACAGGTTGGTCGCCAGCGGCAGGTCGGGCCGGTCGGTCGCCACCAGCATGTTCGCCTCCTCCAGCAGGGCGCGGCGCTTGGCCTCGTCCATCTCGACGGCCGCGTCCTCGATCAGCTTGTCCATCTTCGGATCGGAATAGCCGCGCACGTTGAAGGCGCCGAGCGACTTCTCGGCATCGTTGGTGTGCATCAGCGACGACAGCATGTAGTTGGCCTCGCCCGTCAGCGTGCCCCAGGAGGCCATGTAGAGCGAATATTCGCCGCGCGTCTTGGCCGGGTTGAACACCGCCGCCGGGACGCCCTGCACCTCGACCGTGACGTTGATCGCGGCCAGAAGCTGGGCGACGGTCGGCCCCAGTTCGGTCGGCATGCGGTCGTTGGCGTAGCTCAACGCCACCTTGAAGCCGTCCGGATAGCCGGCGTCGGCCATCAGCTTGAGCGCCTTCTCGACATCGAAGGCCGGCGCAGCGATGTCCTTGTTGTAGCCGAAGATGTTGGGGCTGACGAGCTGGGTGGAGACGACGCCCATGCCTTCAAGCGCATATTCCACGATGGTTTCGCGGTCGAGCGCCAGATCGAAAGCCTCACGCACCTTCGGATCGAGGAAGGGGTTCTTGTCGAGCTTGTTGCCGGCATTGTCCCAGACCTGCGGCGAGTTCTCGCGGAAGTCGAATTCCAGATAGGGAATGTAGATCGATTCCGTCTTGATCACCTGCAAGGCGGAGTCGGATTCGATGCTGGCGAGGTCGGTCGCCGGCACCTTGGAGATCAGGTCGACCTGACCGGCCTTCAACTGCGCGACGCGGGCGGCATCGTTGGGGATTTCCTTGCGCACCACCTTGTTCCAGGGCTGTGCGCCAGCCCAGTAGCCGTCGAACTTCTCCAGAACCAGGTCCTGCGTCGGCGCCCAGCTTACGAATTTGTAGGGGCCGGTGCCGATGGTCGCCTTGCCCATGTTGAAGCCCTCGGCCGAGCTGTCCTTGGTCGAATAGTCGGCGGCGGCCGTGTGGGAAACGATGAACAGGCGCACGAAATCGTTGGGCAGGGTAGGCGCCGGGCCGTTGGTCTTCACGCGCACCGTGTAGTCGTCGACGATCTCGACGCTGGCAACGCGACGCACATAGATGGTCGAGGGGTTCGGGCCGGTGACGTTCGGGATGCGTTCGATGGAGAACTTGACGTCCTCGGCGGTGAAGTCGGAGCCGTCATGGAATTTCACGCCCTCGCGCAGCTTGAACTCCCAGGTGGTGTCGTCCAGCGCCTGCCAGCTCGTCGCCAGCGACGGCAGGATCTCCAGGTCGTTTCCCGAGCGCAGCAACGTGTCGAAGATGTGCTTGGTGGCCTCGGCATTGGCCGAGGTGGCGGTGAAATGCGGGTCCATCGAGGCCGGGCCGGTCTTGGTCGCGATCACCAGATCGGCGGCCAGCGCGGCGACGGGCGAGGCCAGCAGAGTTGCCACGAGGGCGGCGCGAAGCATGGATTTCAGGTACATGGGTTTCCTCTCATTTTAACAGGCATGGTCGCAGGCTTGCCGCCGTCCGGTCGTGACCGGAAAAGCTGCGGCGGCGGATCACAGGGCTTCGTCCGGCTGCTCGCCATCGATCATCTGCGGCCATTGGCCCGATGCCGTGACGAGCTTGGTCATGATCTCGGAAAGGCTCAGCCGCTCGGCGGGGCTCAGGCATTCCAGCATCCGGCGTTCGTGCTCGATCATCATGCCCTTGGCGAACTCGACCGCCTGCCTGCCCTTGTCGAGCAGGCCGAGCGTGATGCGGCGCTGGTCGTCCTGGTTGGTCTGGCGGTCGATCATGCCCAGCCGGAACAGCTTGTTGGCGGCGCGGCTGAGCGTGTTCTTCGGGAAGCCCGACGAGCGCACCACATCGGTCAGCGTCGAGCTGCCGCCGAGATAGAGCGACCACAGCACCACAAATTCAGGGCGCAGCAGGCCAAGGTGCTGCTGGATGTAGCCGTAGACCGGATTGTTGAAATGAAGGGCCAGATAGTTCAGCCGGAACGAGAACCAGCAGGGATTGTCCCACAGCTTCACATGCATGAGGGGGTCGATTTCCGTGCCGGGCGAAACCACGGGCTCTGCCCGGCCGGCTCGCCCCTCAAACAGTGCCTGGCACACCGCCTCGTCCATTCCCGCCATCTCGCTTAAAATGGATATTAATCCCAAATGGAACTTTATTGGGCGGAAGTATCTTGCGTCAACCGTAATTTCTGATCCATAAAGAACTAATTTTCAGGAGGCCGCCACCCGCGACAGGGCGAGGCGGCAAGGGGCGGACGATGCACGCAGGGCGCGTCCGTACAAGAGTAAGGACAGCAGATGCGCATTCAGGACATGCATTGGAGCCAGGTCGAGGAACGGGTGAGGGAGGACGATCGCTGCGTCCTGCCGGTCGGCTCCGTCGAGCAGCATGCCTATCTCAGCCTTGCCACCGACATGATCCTGGCCGAGCGCGTGTCCGTCGAGGCGGCCGAGCCGCTCGGGGTGCCGGTGTTTCCGTGCATGCCCTACGGCATGGCCTCCAGCTTCGCCGATTTCCCCGGCACGGTGAGCCTGTCGCTGCGCACCTATATCGGCGTGTTCGAGGATATCCTCGACAGCCTCCACCGCGCCGGGTTCCGGCGCATCCTGGTCGTCAACGGCCATGGCGGCAACACGCCGGTCAATCCGGTGATCAGCGAGTGGATGAACCGCAACCGCGACGCCTCGGTCAAGCTGCATGACTGGTGGCGCGCGCCGAAGACCATGGCCAAGGTGCTGGAGATCGACCCCGCCGCCTCGCATGCGAGCTGGATGGAGAACTTTCCCTGGACCCGCCTCGAAGGCGCGCCGATCCCCAACTTTCAGAAGGAGCGGATCGATTTTGCCGCCGCCGCGCGCGTCGATGCCGGGCGCAAGCGCGAGCGCATCGGCGAAGGCAATTACCACGGCGTCTTCCAGCGGCCCGACGCGGACATGCTGGCGATCTGGCAGGTGGGGGTCGAGGAAACCCGCCACGAGATCGAGCACGGCTGGCACTGAACCCGGGGGCGCTGCGGCGCCCCTGTCCTTCATCCACCCAAGGGGCAGACATGGCATCCTTCATTCTTCGCAGATTGGGACAGGCGCTCTTCGTGCTTCTAGTCATGTCCATGCTCGTCTTCATGGGCGTCTACGTCATCGGCAACCCCGTCGACGTGCTCATCTCGCCCGACGTGACCCAGGAGATGCGCCAGCAGGTCATCCAGCAATACGGGCTCGACCTGCCGCTCTGGGAGCAATATCTCCAGTTCCTGCAACGGCTGCTGACCGGCGATCTGGGGCGTTCCTTCGTCTTCAACATGCCGGTCGTCACGCTGATCGCCCAGCGCCTGCCGGCGACCCTGGAGCTGACGCTGACGGCCGTGCTGTTCGCTTCGCTGGTCGGCATCCCGCTTGGCGTCTATGCCGGCTACAAGCCCGACAGCCTCGCTGCCAAGGCGATCATGGCGGTGTCGATCCTCGGCTTCTCGGTGCCCACCTTCTGGATCGGCCTGATGCTGATCATGGTCTTCGCCGTCCAGCTCGGCGTCCTGCCCGCCGGCGGGCGCGGGCAGACGGCGGACCTGTTCGGCGTGCCGTTTTCCTTCCTCACCGCCGACGGCTGGTCGCATCTCCTCTTGCCGGCGCTCAACCTGTCGCTGTTCAAGCTGTCGATGATGTGCCGGCTGGCCGCCTCGGGCACGCGCGAAATCATGCTGACCGACACCATCAAGTTCGCGCGTGCGGCCGGCATTTCCGAAAGCACCATCCTGCGTCGCCATGTGCTGAAGCTGATCTCGATCCCACTGGTAACGGTGTTCGGGCTGGAGCTGGGCTCGACGCTGGCTTTCGCGCTGGTCACCGAGACGATCTTCAGCTGGCCGGGGCTCGGCAAGCTGATCGTCGATTCCATCACCTCGCTCGACCGTCCCGTCATGGTCGCCTATCTGATGCTGGTTTCGGCGCTGTTCGTGGTCATCAATCTGTGCGTGGATCTCGCCTATGCAGCGCTCGATCCGCGCCTGCGGCAGGGGAGGCGCTGAAATGTCGATGGAAGCCCGTGCGGTGAAATCCGTCTCGCCGCTGGCCGAGTTCTGGCACACCTTCCGCCGCAACAAGGTCGCGGTCGCCGCCCTCGCCGTGGTGATCGCCATCATCCTGATGGCGGTGTTTGCACCGTTCCTGGTGCCGCAGGACCCCTATGACCTGAAGTCGCTGGTGCTGCGCGATGCGCGCCGCCCGCCGGGTTATGTCGGCTCGACCGGCATCGTCCATCTTCTGGGTACCGACAGCCAGGGCCGCGACCTGCTTTCGGCCATCGTCTACGGCCTGCGCATCTCGCTGCAAATGGGCCTTGTGGCGGGCGCCATCGCCTTTTCCATCGGCGCCGTGGTGGGCTGTTTCGCAGCTTATGTCGGCGGGCGCACCGAATCCGTTATCATGCGCATCGTCGACATCCAGCTGTCCTTTCCGGCGATCCTGCTGGCCTTCGTCGTGGCGGCGATCCTGGGGCAGGGCAAGTCGCAGCTCATCCTCGCGCTGGTCTTCGCTCAATATGCCTATTTCGTGCGCACCGCCCATGGCGCGGCCGCTGCCGAACGGCAGAAGGACTATGTACAGGCGGCCCTTTCGGTGCCGATGAACGGCTGGTTCGTCATCACCCGTCACATATTGCCCAACTCGCTGCCGCCGCTGATCGTCGTCGCCACGGTGCAGATCGCCTCCGCCATCTCGCTCGAAGCGACCCTTTCCTTCCTTGGCGTCGGCCTGCCGCCGACCGAGCCGTCGCTCGGCATGCTGATCGCCAACGGCTTCCAGTATCTGATGTCGGGCCGCTACTGGATCGCCATCTATCCGGGCGTGGCGCTGATCATCCTCATCATGGCGATCAACCTGGTCGGCGACCAGATCCGGGACCAGCTCAATCCGAGGCTGCGCAAATGAGCCATCTTCTGGATGTCCGCAACCTGCGGACATATTTCGAGACCGACAAGGGCACCGTCAAATCGGTGGATGACATCTCGTTCACGCTGGAACGCGGCGAGGTCATGGGGCTGGTCGGCGAATCCGGTTCGGGCAAGTCGATTACCGGCTTCTCGCTGATCGGCCTGCTGGACGAGAACGGTCACATCCAGCCGGGCAGCTCCATACGCTTCAACGGGCGCGAACTGGTCGGGCTCGGTGAAAAGGAACTGCGCAAGATCCGGGGCAGGGACATCTCCATGGTGTTCCAGGACCCGATGATGACGCTGAACCCGGTAGTCAGGATCATCGACCAGATCGGCATGGCGATCAGGGCACATGAGCAGGTCTCCGACGCCGAGATCAGGTGCCGCGCCGTCGAGGCCCTGGCACAGGTCAGGATCGTCGACCCCGCGAACAAGGTCGACCAGTATCCGCACGAGTTTTCCGGCGGCATGCGCCAGCGCGTGGCCATCGCCATCGCGCTGCTGCACCGCCCCCAGCTCGTCATCGCCGACGAGCCCACCACCGCGCTCGACGTTTCGGTGCAGGCCGAGATACTGGACATGGTCAAGGCGCTG